>ERZ1026856.324-NODE-324-length-32239-cov-16.720793_pt1 | contig 32239 bp, 27 predicted proteins | sample MGYA00380158_ERZ1026856 | MGnify/ENA primary metagenome ERZ1026856 (study PRJEB33269, sample SAMEA4719794) | human gut metagenome | biome: human-associated habitat; feature: organic feature; material: feces | place: Cameroon | collected 2013-10 ...
AAGGGCGAGTAGTCTAGCAGGTGGAATGCCTGTCTGGTAAGGTCTAACCAACCGCCAGTAGCGAGTCTTGGGTGACTGTCAGTAATGGTAGTTGCTAAGCGTAGACAGCGAGAAAATAGAGAGTGTGATTGAGCCTCGAAATTTGACATTTAGAAGGCTGACGTTCTAATTCCGACGGAAAGCAATACAAATCAATTCGCATTGGTGAGAAATGGTTTGCTTCTGCGGGGTCAAAGAGCACTTTATGTTTTACATTGTGATTATTCAGTCAACTGGGGAGAGCCTCTTGTTTCTTGCCATTGCAAGTATGGCAAACAACTGCAAAATAGGAGAATGTCAAAAGAACAGTAGGCAGTCGGATAGCTTCATAGTACTGAAGAAGTTGGGTAACGCCAACGGAGGAAAGGGAGCTACATAATAATGGTCTTTCTGAGGACACATCAACCGTACTCAGGGACGGAGGTATTGATGGAAACGAAATTAGAAAGAATAGCAGAAATATCGGCAAATTTGCCGAGACCAGAGTTCACATCGTTGTATCATCTAATCAATAAAGAAATGCTTTTGCAATGTCACAAAGAATTAGACGGAAACAAAGCAGTCGGTGTTGATGAGATTACTAAGAAAGAGTACGAGAGAAATCTGGAGCAAAACATAGATGACTTGGTAGAAAGACTGAAAAGAAAATCATACAAACCACAGCCATCAATTAGGGTATATATCCCTAAAAGCAATGGAAAACTTCGACCATTAGGAATTGCGTGCTATGAGGACAAAATAGTCCAATTAGCATTAAAGAAGATATTGGAAGCTATCTATGAACCGAGATTTCTGAACTGCATGTACGGATTCAGACCAAATCGAGGATGTCATAACGCAATAAAAGAACTGTATAAGAGCTTAAACAATACGAAAATATGTTATATTGTGGACGCTGACATCAAAGGATTCTTCGACCATATGAAGCATGAATGGATTATCAAGTTTCTCAAACTTTATATTAAAGACCCCAACATAATTGGTCTTGTCAAGAAGTATCTTAAAGTGGGAGTGCTGGATAATGGTGAACTTATGGTGAATGAAGAAGGTTCAGCTCAAGGCAATATCATAAGTCCAATCCTAGCAAACATATATATGCACAATGTATTGACACTATGGTATAAGTTTATTATTACCAAAGAATGCAAGGGAGATAACTTTCTAATTGTATATGCAGATGATTTTGTTGCAGGATTTCAATACAAATGGGAAGCAGAGAATTACTACAAGCTTCTTAAAGAACGAATGGAAAAGTTCGGTTTGCAATTAGAAGATAGTAAAAGTCGTCTCTTACAAAGCGGTGCTTATATTGCAAGGGCAAAGCAAAAGAGCGGCGAGTGTATCAGATTACAAACATTTGATTTTCTGGGATTCACATTCTATTGTGGGCGTTCACGCAAAGGCATGCCATATATAATGCCAAAGACAAGCTCTAAGAAATTCAGACAGAAAATTCGAGACATCAAGGTATGGTTATATGCGAATAGAGACCAACCGCTAAAGAAACTAATGGGTATGCTAAATCTGAAACTAATAGGTCATTATAGGTACTATGGCATAAGTTTTAATGGCAGAATGATTTCAAACTACAAACAACAAGTGAGAGAACTTCTGTTTAAGGTGCTGAATAGACGAAGTGACAGAAAGAGTTATACAAGAGAAGGATTCATTGAAATGCTGAAATATTATCCATTGGCAATGCCAAAGATTTATGTCAGCTTGTTTTGAGACTGTAAATATTATTATGAAGAGCCGTATGCGGGAAAGCCGCACGTACGGTTCTGTGAGGGGCTTACATTGTGAGGTGTAAGTCTACTCGACTAGAGGAGATGCATTTATGCCTAAAATAATTTGGTGCGGTAATAAATCTTGGGATACAGATTTCCCCGAAAACACGTTGCCAAACAATGCAAAACGAATAGAAAGACCGGATAATATTTTTAAAAGCAGTCTGTTATATGGTATTTTACCACTTATTTTTAGTTATGCGATAATATGCATTAAATGGTTTATGATTGGCGAAAAAGCAATGAATCCGATATATGTTCCATTCGGAATAATATTGGGGCTGCTATTGCTGCCTGTTCACGAAGTTTTACATGGAGTTTGTTATAAAAAAGGTCAAAAAGTTTACATAGGAATCTGTTTAAAAAAGTTTGCTGCTTTTGCAGTATGTCACGAACCAATCAGCAAACGTCGTTTTGTAATAATGAGTTTAATGCCTATGCTTTTAGGTATAATACCTTTGGCTATATTTCTTTTATCTCCACCCAATGCATTTCTTTCGGGAATATGTATTCCAATGGGGATTATTGGTATGCTTTCTCCAATGCCGGATTACATGGATGTCCACATTATTTGCAAACAAGTACCTAAAGGTGCTTTCGTTCATACTCAAAATGATGGGTTTTACTGGTACAAATAGTTTTTTTTAGAAAAGTAACTCTTATTTGATCATAAAGATTTACGTTCTGCCGCTCATGACCTGAACTGACGGATTTTAAGATTTAATTTTTACAAATGGTAAATTCAAAATATTGCAATATCATAACTAAAATGCAATGAATGCAAAATGGACAAATATTGTTTTCGTTACACAATATTCGTCCATTTCACATTCATGCCTTCATAAGCATGCCAGACTGCAATATTTTGTACATAACCTAAATTACTACGCCTCAAGCTTTCTGCAAATGAAATCTTCCATCTGGCTCTTAGGCAGCCCCAGTATCAGTGACAATTCGCCATAAAGCTCATTTTCTGCTGCCTTTAAATAACGTTCATCCAAAGATGTTATTTTTTTGCCCTGGGCGATCCGCTCTTTTTTTCGGAAATATAATGTCTTGATAATACTGATCCATGCCCTGAAATCACAGGTCTTTAACGCCTCTTTATATTGCAGTTCCCGCTGTTTTTCATTGGCTACCCACAGCTCTTCGATCTGCGGCATCTCCTCGATCAGCTGCTCTGCCTCCTGTCTGGTAATGACTTTTCTCATTGCCACCTTGGCATTATCGGTCGGGGCATATATTTTGCCGTTTCTGTCCTCTAACGGTGCCAAAACATAATACAGCCTGTCCTTATTACTGCCAGGAATATCAATATGTGTGATCTCTTCTACCTGACATACACCTTTACATCCATAAACAATATATTCTCCTACTTCAAACATTTTTTCCTGATTCTCCTTTCTATTCGATTTTAACACGAAAAGTCTGTAACTGTCAGTATATTTCTTTTTCATTTTCATAATTTTGTGAAAACTGCAAGAAAGCTTTCCCGCATTTTTTTGTATATTTTGCATAAGAAATGCTTTTCAAAAATCGATAGTAAAACTCTGGATTTACGATTTTTTTCTGAAAAGGAAAAAAGCCGCACATAAAAAATGATGTACGGCTTTTCCCGAACCGGCGGACTGGGTGATCCACCGATTTCATATATTAAATTAGGGAAAGGAATTATAAATGTTTCTCTGCTAAAAAGCAGCAAAGAAATTTATAGCAAAATAAATGAATTATCTCTGAACACGTCCGGAAGCATCTCCACCAGCTAATTTCTGAACTTCAGAAACGCTAACCTGGTTGAAGTCACCTTCGATAGAGTGTTTCAGACAGCTTGCAGCAACTGCAAACTCAATTGTATCCTGTGGAGCGTAGTCATTTAAGCAAGCGTAAATTAATCCGCCACCGAAGGAATCTCCACCACCTACACGGTCAACGATGTGCATTAAATATTCTTTAGAGAAATAGCTCTCTCCGTTTTCGTATAACATTGCTGCCCATTTATTATCGTTTGCAGAGATAGAAGTTCTCAATGTGATAGCTACTTTCTTGAATCCGAAACGATCTGTTAATTTCTGAGCAACTTCTTTGTATCCGGCTTTGTTTAACTCACCTGCTGTTACTTCTGTACCTTCAGATTTGATTCCGAATACATCGTTTGCATCTTCCTCGTTGGAAATGCAGACATCTACATATTTGCAAAGCTCGCCCATAACCTGTCCGGCTTTTTCTTTGGACCATAATTTATTACGGTAATTTAAGTCACAGCTTACTGTGATTCCTTTTGCTTTTGCTGCTTTACAAGCTTCTAAGCAGATCTCTGCCACATTGTCACCGAGTGCTGGTGTGATACCTGTGAAATGGAACCAGTCAGCTCCCTCGAAAATCTCATCCCAGTTGAAATCTGCTGTTGTTGCTGTTGCGATTGCAGATCCTGCACGGTCATAAATAACTTTGGATGGTCTCTGGCTTGCGCCCTTCTCTAAGAAGTAGATACCTACTCTGTCACCACCGCGGACGATCTTTGAAGTATCAACTCCGAACTGTCTTAAAGAGTTCACACCTGCCTGTCCGATCTCATGAGCTGGTAATTTTGTTACAAAGCTTGCATCCATACCATAGTTTGCTAAAGAGATAGCTACGTTAGCCTCTCCACCACCATAGGTAGCTCCATAGGATGCAGCCTGTACAAAACGATAATATCCTTCTGGTGCAAGACGAAGCATAATCTCACCAAATGTAACGACTTTCTTTGCCATTTTTAAATCCTCCATATTTCAAATCCGTATGTTCCATATAGTGAAACAGTGTTTCACAATTTGTAACATCATTATAACATCATTCTCACAAATGTCAAATATGTTTTTTCAATCTTTTCAAAAATATTTTTAAATAAGTACTTTTCATTTTCTGTCCCATGCGCTATAATTTATTTAAAATTGGTTCATATTATAGAACTTAGTTTCGTAATATAAAACTTACAATTTTACATCTACCAGTAAAATTGTAACCGATCATTACAAACTGGCAGAACCGAACTACATATTTTTTCCAAAAACAGGAGGAAAACGACTATGGATCGTAAATATGATGTCATCACATTAGGGGAAATTTTATTAAGGCTTTCTACACCGATCAATGGACGCCTTGCACAGGGCGATACATTTATGAAACATCTCGGCGGTGCAGAGTTAAATATCGCATCTGAGATCGGGCAGCTTGGTTTAAACACTGCCATCATCTCAAAAATACCAACGAATCTGCTAGCAGCCTTTATCAAGAATCAGCTGAATGCTTCCAGAGTCAGCGAGAATTATCTGATTGAAGACCATTCCGACGACAGCCGTGTCGGTATTTACTATTATGAATATGGTTCTTACCCTAGAAAGCCTCGCGTAGTCTATGACAGAAAACACTCTTCCATTAATAATATAGAAATCTCAGATGTGCCACAGACACTTTTTTATAACACCCGTCTGTTCCACACAAGCGGCATTACGCTCGGGCTCGGCGGAAAGGCACAGGATTTTGCGATCCACTGTATCAAAGAATTTAAAAAGCAGGGAACCCTGATCTCATTTGACGTAAACTATCGTGCCAATCTCTGGACCGGAGAGGAAGCAAGAAAATGCATTGAAACCATTCTTCCTTATGTAGACATTTTCTTCTGCTCTGAGGACACTGCAAGACTTACTTTCGGAAAAACAGGTACGATCAACGAGATTCAGAAATCTTTCTGTGAGGAATACCCGATTTCCGTTGTCGCTTCCACAGAGCGGACTGTCATCACTCCGAAGAAGCACAATTTTACTTCCATCATTTATTCTGCAAAAAATGATACTTATTACAGGGAAAATCCATACAATAATATTGACGTTGTGGACCGTATCGGAAGCGGCGATGCCTATGTATCCGGTGCACTGTATGGTTATTTAAAACATGGGGACTGCCAGAAAGCTTTGGAATACGGCAATGCCATGGCTGCCATCAAACACAGTGTCATCGGCGATATGGTCTTCACGGACTTAGAGGAGATCGACAGCATTATCAAACAGCATAAGAATACTTCAGGCTATCAGTCTGAAATGAACCGTTAAAAAGAAGAGGCAGACCACACATTTACTGTGCCAATCTGCCTCTTTTTTGCTTAAATTCAGACAAGTTCCATGCACTCTGCCTCGAAAAATTCTGCCTCTTTCTCATCATGCGTGACAAAAAGAACCGTTTTTCCAGCAGTCTGCGTTTTTATGACTGTGGCAACTTTCTCCTTCGTCTCTGCGTCAAGTCCCTGCAAAGGCTCATCCATGATCAAAATATCATACTCTGCCAGAAGTGCCCTTGCGATCGCCACACGGCGTTTCATGCCGCCGCTGTACTCACTTACCGGCTTTCCGGCAATATCGTCAAGTTCCATCTTTTTTAAAAAGCCTGTGATCTCTTCTTTTGTTTTTCCGGTTGTGATATGAATGTTGGTCACCGCATCCAGATTTTCAAACAGGCGGTTTTCCTGGAATATAGCGCTGATCTTTTGATGCTCCATACCGAAAACAGTTCCCTCATCTGCCTTCTCCAGTCCCATCAGAATCGATAGCAGCGTGGATTTTCCGATGCCTGATTTTCCCATAATACATGTCATTTTTTTCTCCCTGAACGTACAGGAAAAATGATCTAACACCCGATTACGATCATATGATTTACATAAATTTTTTACTATGATATCCATTTCTTTTCTCTTTTACCAATTCACTTTTTGTTTTCTGCTATCCTTTTTGCCTTGTGCACATGCGTAAACCGCAAATTATTTTACACTTAACCGATGCGCCAGCAATGACAACAGCCACTGAAAAATTTTCTCAAAAAGCACACTCACTGCAATAATGACAAATGTCCAGGCGAACAGGTCAGGTGTCTCCAGATAAATCTTTGCATTGTAAAGTTTTTCTCCGATGGAGCCTTTTGGAATGCCAATGATCTCTGCTGCGATCCCCGCCTTAAAGCACATACCGATCGCAATTGCACAGGCAGAACGAAAATACGCAAAAAGTCCCCCAAAATAAAGGTAATACATTTTGTTCCAGAATTTCATCCGAAAGATTTTTGCCATCTCAAAAAGTTCCCGGTCCAGATGTTCAAATCCCTCCAGAAGATTTGTATAAATGATTGGAAATGCCATGATGAAAGAAATCAGTATTGACAGGTTTTTTGATGGCATCCAGATAAGCACCAGCACAATAAAAGATGCGACCGGGGTAGCCTTTAATACAGCCACCGGAAGTGCAAGGATATCGCGTATTAATTTCACATGATATGCCAATGCAGAAAGCAAAACGCCGCCTGCCGCTGCGCACAAGAAACCAAGTGCGATGCGCTCCAGCGAAAACCAGATTGACTCCCAGAAGGAAAAGGTTCTCACCAACGAAAGCAGGCACCGCCCCACTGAAAGAGGCGATGCCAGTAATATCTGCTTGTCTAATGCCATGCTTGCAAACTGCCAGAGTAACAGCCAGAATGCAATGGTCCAGAGTTTTATTTTATTTTTCTTCCTAGTCTGCGTTGTAGTAGAAATCATCATTTGGTAATGCTCCACCGACTGCTGCCGGATTCTGTTCAAATAAAATTCCAAGATAGCTGCTTAATTTTGCTTTCATATCATTTCCGGCAATAAATGTAATGTTACATTCCGGGATTGCCTTCTCTGCTACCTGTGCTGCAACAATATCGTAGTTTCCGACAAGGACTGCCGCATCTGCCACATTGTCATTTACATAGTTTACAGAAGCCTCATACTGCTGCAAAAATGTCTCAACTGCGTCCGGATGCGCTTCAATAAAATCATTTCTTGCGATCACAACTCCGGTAATTAAGGCTGCCTTTGTATCTCCATCGCCGGAAGCCTTCTCCCACTCTTCGGTAAGGTCAAGTGCCACACGGATATTTTCATTCTGTGTCATTGCCACAGTCACAAATGGCTGTGGAAGCATTGCCACTGCATCCTCATTTGCTGCGAGTGCTGCCACACATTCAGAATGCTCGGATTTGTATTCGATTGTGACATCTTTTTCCGGGTCAATGCCATTTGCAGTCAGCATATAGTTTAATGCGTATTCCGGTGTTGCACCCTTTCCGCTGGCATAGATGGTTTTTCCTTTTAAATCAGCAACACTCTGTACACTGTCGCCATTTTCCACAATATATAATACACCTAACGTATTGACTGCCAAAACGCTGACATCCACACCCTCTTTGTTGTACAAAACAGATGCAAGGTTTGCCGGAACTGCTGCAATGTCCACATTTCCCTGCACAATCTGCGGTGTGATCTCATCCGGTGATGCTGCAATGGTAAAATTGTAATGATTTGCTCCGGTATCTCCGTTGTCGGAATCATCCATCAGCTTCACCATTCCCATAGCTGTCGGTCCTTTTAAGGCGGCTACATTCACATCTGTCAATTCGCCTGCTGCTTCAGTTTCTGTACTTGCTGCTTCCTCTGTTGATTCTGTGACTGCTTCGCTGGTCTCGGTCTGCGGAGTGGCTGTATTCTCTTCCACTTTGTTTCCGCCGCATGCTGCCAGCATCACACAGGACATCATAAGAGCCAGTGCTGATACAAGTTTTTTCTTCATAATATAAATTCTCCTTCTGGTCTTAAAAATATCTCAGGTCAGTTTCTTCTTCCCTGTCAGACCGAATTTAGTATAAACGAATTTATATAGAATCACAAGTATGTTTTTTAGTACATGTTAAATATTTAACAACCTTTTTCATATAATGCTGCCACATTCTTATTCTTCCACGGATTCTGTGACTCCAAGAAAGATCGGCATTTGTGTTTCTGTGTCAATGATGGCATAGACAAATGGGCGGTCCAGATGCACCGTTTTTATTTCAGGTTCATATAAGGACATCGTTTCCGCCATTCCGACAACTGTTGAAGCTCCCGCTTTTGTTCCCTGCTCATCAACTTCGATATAGGTTTTGTGCAGTACCATGTTGATATAGATATTTCCATTATCACTGGTTCCTATTCCTCGAAAATCTGCCTGTTCCTCATCAAATGCATCTGTCATTCCCATGTTCTGCAAGGCATCTTTTAATTCTATTGAATATTCGGACTTGAATTTTGGGATTGCTGCATCCACATCATAATCCGTGCTGACATTTTCAACAAGACCGATCAGTTTTTCTGCTGACAAATGACTGATATAATCCTCTATGCTTATCCCTTCCTTTGGAAGCAATGCCATAAAACTGTATCCATCTTCATATGGTCTGATAAAACCGGTCGTACTGTCATCTTCCAGATAATATGCTTCTGTGGAATACATCATATCCACCGTCTGCTGTGTTCCATTTTCAGAAGTAAATGTGCCTGCCTCTACATCCTCCTTTTCATATGGAGACTGCCACTTTGCATCAAAAGCAATGGCATTGATCAGATACATTACCGAATGATCTTCGATTTTGTCTAATATCTCCGGGATCATTTTTTCTGTTTTTTGTGAAACCCATGTATTGATATCTTTTAATGTATGCTCATCAAAAGGTGCCTGATAAATTTCCGCATCAAATAATTTACTGTTTTCTGACAGGAAATCATCCTCCACATGTAAGGTGTCTGCATCTTTCAGCCAGATTGAATTTGCAATGTTCAGATGCGCATTCTCTGTATCGGCCAGTTTTTTCATATACGAAGAAAGTTCTCTGCCCTGCTGCCCTACCGGTGTTCCATCCGAAAGAACCTGCTCCATCTGTGACAGCGTATCACCTTTTGCACCATTTTCTGTCATGGTAAGCGCTGCTAATACTGACAATGGAGATATCATCTCGTTTTTTCCATCCTCATATGTCTGCTGCAGCAGATTCAGGGCAAACTGACAGTATCGGTATCGGTAACCGAAGGATGTTTCTGTGCTGTTATCTTCCGCTTTCTTTTCTGTCGTATCAGCCTCGGTCTGCTGATCCTCATTTCCTGTATGATCGGCGTTTTGTTCACTGTCCTCCGACTGTTGCGGCGTCAACCGCTTCGTCGTATCAGATAATCCACTGCCACACCCGAATAATCCTAACGTCATACATCCGATCAAAATTGTAACCAGTTTTCGTTTCATATGCTTTTTCCTCCCTTTATTTAATCCAACGGCACTGCATACAGATAGGAAATCCCCTCTTCATCCCGCAGCTGCAATAATTTTTCCTTCTGGCAGACGATTGAAAATCCATAAATACGCAGTCCATCCTGCTTTACACTCTCGATCATCATATCGTAAGGAATTTCCTGATCCCCATTTAAAATCTTCACGATCTCCTGATGATCGCGCAGATAGCTCAAAAGACTGATAAAATGTGTCTCCATTTTCTCTGTATCCTCTGATATATGCCAGCTGTCTGTATCCGCACGATTATCAAGCTGGCAGAGATATGGATATGTCTCCCTGTCCCAGTCGATGCAGCTTCCACTTGGATTAATCAGCATCCCAATCGGAGCAGAGTCACACATATAACCATCTTCATCGGATGTATAGACTGCACACCACAGATTTGCATCCATCTCCCTGTTTTTCGCCCAATTATAAAAATCTGCATAACTGGTCAGCTTTTCCATGGACGCATATGCAATGTAATACGCATTATCATCCAGTTTCTCAATAGACGCATATGCTTCCTCCTCACTTCCTGCCGGTTCCCAGAATTGTCTGGTATCTTCGTCGAAAAAATGTATTCTAGAGTATTCTTCCACCTCTTTTGGCACCATAAATGTATTTCCATAAGGCATTTTGAACTCATCTGTATTATAAAGCGTCAGCTTCCCACGCTTTAGCCTGCCGTTGACAGTTGTAAATTTTCCGCTAAATGAATTCCCCTGCGGAATAGAAATATTGTATGTTCCATAACCCTCTGCCACCGCATTGACTGTGTTCCGGTAACTGCCCGGCCAGAACAGTTCAGAATATACAGAAAGGTCAAGGCTCATCCGTGTTGTTGTAATATCACTGCCTTCGCCTATTCCCACCACTTCATTTGGATTATAGTAAAAAGCCGATACAACCTGCGGCAGAACAAAGATCACACAGAGCACGATGGCAAGCACGCCTGTTCCGACGATCGCACCCATTTTCAAAAAAGTTCGCCGGATCGTTTTCTGTATCATTTTTACAAAACGCTGTTCCTCTTCGGATTCTGCACCATTGCCCTGCACAAAAACCTCTTCTTTCTCCTGCCCTTGAAGTACTTCGAGTCCCGGAATCTCCTCTTTTTCATAGAGGTACTCACTGATAGCTTCCTGCTTCTCAATGGCATGTTCCACTTCATCTGTCTGTGCCTTGTCTAATTTTCCTTCCTGATATAATTTTAACAATTCACGATAAGTCATAGTTATGATCCTCCATGTAAGTCCGCAGTTCACGCTTTGCCCGATATGACAGTACCCGTACATTTTCCGGTGTCATTTTTAAGATCGCCGCAATCTCTTTCTGTGACAGTCCGCCAAAATACTGCATCAGCAGAATCTCCCATTTCCGTTCTTCCAGTTCATTCATTGCCTGATAAAGGAGCCTGTTTTTCTCCTCTTTCAAAATGCCTTCCAGAACCTCCTGCGATGCGGTATTCTGTATCTGTTGCACTTCACCAAGCGGTACTTTCTCTTTTTCCCTGCGGTAATAATTGAAAAAAAGATTGCGCGCCACCAGATACAGCCATGCACGCATGTTTGTGTGGTCATCCGGCAGCGAAAGCAGTGCTTTTAAAAAAGTTTCCTGCAAAAGATCCTCCGCAAGACTGCTGTTTTTGCACAAAGAGTAGAGGTAAAGATATATTTCTTTGCGATATTTCTGATATAGCTGCTTTAATATATCTTTTTCCATGACTCCTCCTCTCCCGTATAAAAACGACCGTCCCCATTCCTGTGACTCAGCCTGCGCTTTTGGAACTTCATCTATATAACAATCTTTTTTGAAAAATGTTACACGGAAATTTTATTTTTTACTTCCAGTCGTTTTTCCCCTTTGCGGTCAACACAGTTCACGCAATACCATGAGCAGTTCCTCCTCGGTCAGATTCTTCGTCCGGATGGTAAACGTCACACCTTCCTTTGTAAAAATCGCAAGATAACATTCATCCTCCGCTGCAAGACGTGCGATTGTCACTTCCCTATTATTAATCACAGAAGTTTTTAAATCATCATCCTCAAATTCCGTGATGATCCCCGATTCTGTCGTGCGGACACCGATCTCAAGGCTTCTGTTTCCATCCTCACTCTCATACAGAAATGTATTATTATCATCCACTACCTGATGATCTTTATTATAATAAATACTTCTTTCAGCCGTGGTCTGATTTTTCTCTTTTTCCCCGTCCAATGGCTGTATACTGCTTTGTACATAGGCTGTATCTGTATCATGCTCCTCTGCATATGCCACAAGATTTTCCGGCAGATTTTTGGGAAAAACAGTCACTCCATAATACTGCTCTAATTCCTCTGCACTCATACGCTCTTCCTGTCCATTCCCCACATCGACCGCAATCGTTGTCAGTTCACTGACCTCGTTGATCGTGATCTGCTCGTCTGTATCAGCAAAAGATTCTGACTCCACACTCTCTGTCTGCTCCTCTTCCGCCTTTGCCACTGCAGTTTCGTTCCCCTCATTTGGGGCTGATGCACCTTCGTTCATCCCTTCTGCGACAGCACTTTCTGTCTCTGCGCCTGTATCTTTGTTCTGCACCCACAGATCAAATGATACCACTGCTCCAGCCAGCAGAATACACACGCACGCTGCCATTGCGGTGAAATGCTTAAGATTTCTCTTTTTCTGTGCTGCTTTGCTCCACTGTTCCGCTTCTTTTACATAAGCCGGATCGATTTTTCCGATCACATCTATCCAGTCCGTCTTTTTCATAATGCATAGCCCTCCTTTTTCAGATAGTCCAGCAATTTACCCCTGACACGAAAAAGTGTTGTCTTCACCTTTGCCTCACTGCATGCACAGCGCTCTGCAATCTCTGTAATGCTATCAAAATACCAGTATCTCCGCACAAACATCACGCGGTGCTCCTTCGGGAGATTTTTGAGGAAATGATTGATACACGCCACTAATTCCTGTTCCTCTATGTAGTGCGACGGCTCTTTTTTGTCCACCTGATCTGTCAGTTCATCAAAAATAAACTCCACTTCCCCTTTTCCTCTTTTTGCCGTATGCAGTTTCCGGTATCGGTCCAGACTTAAATTTCTTGTGATCGCACCTAAAAACGCAGATAAAATTGCCGGTCTCTCGTCCGGCATAGCGTTCCACGCCCTCAGCCAGGTGTCATTGACACATTCTTCACAATCTTCTTTATTCAAAAGAATATTTTTCGCAATCCTGCCACAATAACTGCCATATTTCTCTGCCGTGTGCCCGATCGCGCCCTGATCTCTATTCCAATATAATTCAATAATCTTTTCATCTTCCATTGCACGTATCCTCATGTTCTCCCACTGCTTTTACACTGGTCTATTCTATTCTCTCATATTTCCCTTTATCAGGAAAGACGCAAATACATTGAATTGGTTACAGGATTTTTTGAAATTCAAAACCTCAAACTATCCCCATGATTCAAAATCGGTGCACTGTACAAAAACAACACATCCTGATATTCCGTGTCCCCTAAAAGTTCCAGCGCATACGACGCAGAGACATACCGGAGGTCAACCAGCGTTACTTCCTCATAATACTCCGCTAAAAGCGGTGCGATACTGCTGCCGAAAGAATCCCTAAACAGCAACAGCTTCTTTCCATTATGGCACTCCGGATTCTGAATGGTCAGAAGCGCTCTTGCACCCCACAGGTAAAAATCATAATCATCCATCCCACCGATTTTTTCCGGTGCATAGACACTTACGTACTGTTTTCTTTCATAATCATAGACCTGCATCCGCTCTATGGACGCATCTGTCCGGTAAAAAATTGTATCCGGTATGGTTTTCAGCGCTGAAGCTACTCCGTAAGCACCAATAAAATTTTCCGTAGCAACCTGCCAGCCACCGGACACTGTATTGGTCTGCTGTCCCATAGACTGCACAAGCGTATCTACTACATCCGTAATCTTTTCCTGTCTCCAGTGCAGATCCGTGCGGTAATAATCTTCCAGATGCAGTTTATCATATAAATTAATTTTCTGTGCCGAAGGAATCTCCGCCTGTATCATCTCATCCAGCCTTGCATAATCCAGTATTGGATACTGTTTATCTGCCAGATAATAATTTTTGTCCGGGATGACTGCGACATAACAATCTGCGTTCTGAAATTGTTCTGTGCAGAGCTTCTCTATGGAATCTGCCACTCTGCCCACATTCTTTTCATTTAATTCAGCCTCCAGATGATAAATGCCATCCTCAACTTTAAAATAACCATTGGTATCCGCTTTTCCCAGAAGTGCCGTCTCCGTCTCCGCTTTCACTGTGCGCAATCCGTCCCGCACCGGAAACTGCTCGGAAAAATAAGTTTCCAACTGCTCCATATACGTTCCATCCCAAAAAGCAGCCACTGTAAATACCGGTTTCTTCGCGAGTTTCCGTCTCTCCGTCTTAGAAACCGCATGATCCGGCAGCAGAAACGCCGCCACCGGAACACAGACAAGCGCGAGCAGAAAAATGACTGCTGCTATTTTTTTCTTCCAATCCATGCTTCTGCCCTCCTCATTAATGATCCGGTGTCAGATGAATGTAGTTTCCCACTCACTCTCCCTAAAACCGGAAATATAAAAACGGGTGTACCGAACTTCCCAGCAAAAATGCCGTGGCAAGCACCAGCCCTGTCAGAATATAGCAGCTCTGTAACAGCCATCCTGACTTTTTCCACATGTTTGTATTTTTTAATCTCTGAACCCACATCGCAGGAAACGGTGTCGCACCGGCGCATGCGATGAGCAAAAGTATCAGATAGCTTTTTATCTCATAAGCAGCCATCGGTGTCATTGCATTTCCGTAACATCCGGATAATCCTAAAAACTGTTCTTTTATCTCACGGACACTCTCTACACGGAAAATGACAAAACTAAAAAGGACGACCAGAAGAACATAACCATGTTCTATGATTTTTCTGACACAGATCAGAAACATATTTTCCCTGTTACCACCATTACGGTCTTTATTTGCGGATATGTCTGCTATTTTAAAGGATCTTTCTTTCCATTTTTTTCCGATTAATTTCTCTGCACTTAAGAATACGCCAAAATACAATCCCCACAGCGCAAAATTCCATCCTGCACCGTGCCACAGCCCACTGAGCAGCCAGACAACGAACATATTAAAGCACCATCGCAGAACGCTCACCCGGTTGCCGCCCAGTGGGATATAAAGGTAATCGCGGAACCAACCGCCCAGCGTCATGTGCCATCTGCGCCAGAACTCCGAGATACTTTTTGAGATAAAAGGATACCTGAAATTCTCCGGGAACGTAAAACCTAATATTTTTCCGAGTCCGATCGCCATATTGCTGTAACCGGAGAAATCATAGTAAAGCTGTAACATAAACGCAAGGGCAAGCACCCAGTAACCCAGTGTGCCGATCCCTGCGCCTTCCGCATGGATTCCTGTATTCACGACTGCTTTTGCTGCTGTTTCTGATATATTTTGCAGCGTCTGGATAAACGACGCAAGGGAATCTGCGATCAAAACCTTTTTACAGAGGCCACAGACAAACCTTGCCGCACCGTCCCCGGTTTTTTCCCATGTGATCTCCCGGTGTTTTAATTCCGCCTGCACGGATTGAAAGCGGACGATCGGTCCGGCGATCAACTGTGGAAACATCGTCACATATGCCGCAAAATCAACAAAATTGTATTCTGCTGCAACCTCTCCACGGTAAACATCCACATAATAACTGATGATCTGAAACGTGTAAAAACTGATGCCGACCGGAAGTGCGATCTGCACCATCGGAACATGTGTACCGAGAATCCTGTTTACACTGTCTGCCAAAAAATCCATATATTTAAAAAATACCAGCAATCCCAATGTCATTGCCGTAAAAATTCCAACCACAAGCCTGTCATGTCCACCCTTGTATTTTCCGGATCTGTCTGCAGGATCAGCAGCACTGACACACTTCTTCTGTCTCTGATATTCGATACATCTTCCACCCATATAGCCGACTGCAACAGAAAAAAGGAGCAGCACACTGTATTTTGGCTCCCCCCACAAATAAAAAACGAAGCTTGCCAGAAACAGTATCAGATTTTTCACTTTTGCCGGTGTCAGATAATAGATCACTAATACCGCCGGTAAAAAATAGTATAAAAACGTAATACTTGAAAAAAGCAAGCTTCGCACCACCTTCTGTATTTATTTTTTTAACGCTAAAAACGCTTCTTTTGCTGCATCTGCAACATCTTTGTCTGCCATGATGAATAAAATCACGTCGCCAACGTTTTCCACAACAACGCTCTCTGCTTCAACACATATCCACTTTGCCGGATCGGCATTTTCCTCTAAAAGCTTCTTGGCAGCTTCGATATCCTGATCTTCACTTACCCGGAGCAATACACACTGGTAAGCGATCGAGGACATCATCGGTGCAGAGTACACGGAATCCGTATAATCAATCTCTGTCGTTCCTAAAATATATTCTTCTTCTGCTTCGGTAATCTCCACGTTTTCAAAATCATCTGTGTAGCTGAAGTAATCGTCATCTGTTTTTGCTGTTTTATATATCTCATCCAGAATGTCTGCACAGCTCCCTTCCAGATTTGCCGATGTATCCAGCGCACCCTCTGTTGCCTCTGCAGTGATATTTCCATCATCTGCAACCGGATCTCCGGTTTTATTTCCACACGCAGCAATGGAAAGTGTCATTGCCGCCAGCAGAATCCATGCTATTTTTCTCTTCATATTCCCTCTCATTCCGGCGTGCGCAGACGCCCCAAAATTCATTTTCACAATCCATTGTGATGTGAGCAACATTATACTATAGATTGTTCCCTTTTCCTAATGAATTTTTTCTTAATATCCGAGGAAATTTCTGGATACTTTATGATTTTGCAGTCAGAACCGATACAAACTGAAATCTCTGGTCCATCCAGTTTCCGATCATTCCAATCACTTTTCCCATGGTAAATGCGGCAAGTACTGTCCCAATGCCAAGTCCATCTAAATGTCCCAAAAAGCAGACGGTAAGGACTGCTGTCACACACAGGCAGATTACATCATAACCGATTTTGACTCTGGAATAACGCACGCCCGTGATCTGTGATAATTCCCTCGGAAACAAGTCTGTCGGGATGATCGGCAGTCCACAGCGGTTAGAAAACGCAATGCCAATGCACAGCAGCAGATAACTGATGACAAAATACAATACGCAAAATCCAAGAGATTTTGGCAGAATATCAATCCACGCTTCATGCACATCCAAAAGCTCGCTGAATGCAAATCCGACCACAAAGCTGAACAGATATGCCGGAACAAATTTTTTGCGCATGATCATCAGACTTAAGATCAGTGCTGCCTGAAAAATATACGTCCAGGTACCCAGTGAAATGACCGGTGCCACCTCTGAAAATGCAAATGGTACACTGGAGATTGCGGAAATTCCCGCACCGGAATATAACATTAATACCACACCAAAACTGTTGATCATCACCGTGATAAAAAGCGCCAGTTCTCCACGGAAAACCGTTCGCTTTTTCCCATTTTCCGCTTCCACTGGTGCTTCGTTTACAAATTGCTGTTCTGTCTCTTCTTTTGTATTCCCACTCATTTTCTATGAATCCCTTTCCATGACTTTCTGGTGCCTCTTACATGCCATCATATATCTATGTCTTTTACCACCACGAATCAATTTACTCCTATTTCTTATAAATAACAAGTAAATTTTATTTTGGAATCCATAGTTTTTGTCTATAGGAAAATCGTAAAGCGCATGCCATCTTCCACAGGCTCAAATACATAGCGGAATCCCTCTTTTTTCAGCAGTTCCCGCACCACATAGAGTCCCAGTCCGTTGCCCCCGGAAGCTGCCCGCGTGTCGTCCACACGGTAAAACGGCTCATAAATATAAGCCAACTGCTCCTCTGTCAACGGTGTACAGCTGTTTTCGATCCAGATTTTGTCTGTGTCTGCGGCAATTGTGATCTGCCCGCCCTGCTCTGTATACTGTACCGCATTACCGATCAGGTTCGACCACACTTTCTGAAATGTATTCCGGCTCATAAACAACAGGCAGTCTTCCGGGATACTGTCTGTCACCTCTAACTTTTTGTCAGCGATCTGCATCGCATATTCCTGCAGCACTGCTCCAATTTCCCCGCCTGCATAGAGTTTCTGTTTTTCCTCTTCCTGCAGATCCTGCACTTTAGAAGTATCTAAAATATCCCTGACCATTCCGCTCAGCTCATCCACTTTGGCAACTGCTTCCGCAAGATATTTGTCACGATCCTTGTACTTTCCTATATTATACTGCATATTTTCCAGCAGGATCCGAAGTCCGGAAAGCGGTGTTTTCAGTTCATGGGAAGCGGAACGTAGAAAAACAGTCTTCGACTTTTCCACTGCGAGCATATGCTCTTTTTCTTCATCGAGACTCCGGATTGTTGCAAGCAGCTGCTCATAAACCTGATTGATCTGCTCCGCCAGAAGTCCGACCTCATCTTCGTCCTGCACATGAAAAGCCGCTTCCGGTTTTAAATTTTTCATATCGTTCGTGACGTTCAGCATGTGAAAAATAGGCCTTGTAATACGTCTCGAATATAAATAAGAAAAAACAATGGAAAAGAGAATGGCTGCTCCGAACGTAAACGGCAATAAAAATGTGATCATATCCACCGCCTCTTTCACCGGCATGGCACTTGCCATCACTTCCACCTGGATTGCAATCCCGTCGTCTGCTTCCATTGTTTTATTTTTCACAATAATCGATTCCGCATTTTCCAGATTGCTCACATCAAAAACCATATCGGCATCGGTATACAGTGATATCTGGAAATCCATTCCCATATAAGTAACTTCACTGCCGGCACGCTCTACCGTAACATTGACATTATTTTGTTTTGCAAAATCAGAAAAAATCTGCCCTGCTTCCGCTGCAGTATTCCTTTTTATCTCCTGCTGCAATGTGTCCATTTTCTTTTCCAACTGATCCTGCATCCGGCTTAAGTACACCTTCGGATAGAAAAAATAAATCATCAGGTGCATGGATGTTGTGATAAAAAGCAGCATAAAAAACGTATATAAAAATGTTTTAGGAAACAATTTCATTTTCTTCATATTCAATCCCCTACTCTGCGCGCACCGCTGAATACAGCCTTCTTTTGCAGGCTGTTCACTTATTGATATTTTATGGCAGCTCCAGCTTATAGCCGACGCCCTTCACCGTGATAATACAGTCGAGCTGCAGTTTTTTCCGCAGATTTTTCACATAGACATCCACAACACGGTCAAAAGGGCTTTCCTCCTCACCCCAGATCCGGTCTAAAATCTGATCCCGGCTCACAACCTGCCCCGCATTCTCCAACAAGACTGCCAAAAGTTTGATCTCTTTCGGTGTGACCGCCGCATCTTTTCCAAGATACGTTGCCCGATACCCGGAAAAATCCACCACAGCATCTTTGTATTTCCATGTATTTTCCGTCTTATAACGTGCCCGCAAAAGTGCTTCGATCCGCTTCAAAAGTAAGATCAGTGAAAACGGCTTACATATGTAGTCATCAGCAAGGTTGTCAAACGTCTGCACCTGCGTTTCCTCGTCCGTGACCGCCGTCAGCATGATCACCGGAAGTTCACTGAATGTCCGCAGTTCTTTTAACACTTCGATTCCATTTTTCTTCGGCAGCATAATGTCTAACAGCGCCAGATGTATCTCTTTGCTTTTTAGAATTTCAAGTGCCTTCTCCCCATCTTCTGCACAAAAGACCTCATATTCATTTTCTTTTAAAAACTCTGCCACGCCCTCGCGGATCGCTGTATCATCCTCTACAATTAAAATATTCATATCGTATGTCCTCTCTCTGACTTTTCGATTTCCGTAATGATTCCTTACTTTCAATGCATGACTCTGTCAAGACTTCTTTTTTACCGACTGTGCATACATGAGTGCCTGCTGTTTCGAAAAATAATCCTGATTGAAAAACAGCATATAGACAGGCTCATCCGCTCCTGCACTTAAAAATGTAACCCAGTATTTTGAGAGCATATCATCATAATTTTCGATCCCAGCCTCCCCGCTCTCTGACGCTGTAAAAATCTCAAAATCATACTCATACAAAAGACCGTAAAAATCGTCATTCTCAAAGTTTTCAAGGAATTTTTGTTCTATGTGATTTCCCGACAATCTTGCCTCCGTAAGCCTGTCTCCATCATATAAGAACAGGTCATCTTTTTCCTGCTTCCACTCACCGATTCCCCCGGCGGAATACCAGGAAGCAGTGCAGCTTTCGCCATGATTCTTTGGCGTATATCCATCAAACACAAAAAGATTCCCGGAAAATCCATCAAACAACAGATCCTGACCGTATGCTCCAAGTGTTGCCACGATATTGTGCGGTGCCCCCGGCAAAACCACCTGCTCCATCTCAATTTCCGTAGAGATATCATAAATTGTATCCAAAAATGCGCGGATGTCTGTATTGGCATGATACCTCTTATCTGCATGGTACACACCGATCGCATCTCCCGTCTGCACTTCGGTGATCAGGATATTATCTACTGCATTCGGTGTTTCTCTATATTTAAGAGCAGTATCCTCTTTCCAATAGGAAATGTCAAGTTCATACTCTTTTCCGTCCCATTCATAATGTCCGACAAGATCTTCCGTCAGCGAATCCTCCACCCACGCTGTCTTTTCAAGATTCTCGAACCTTTCCCAGTAGGTACTGTCCTGCGTTCCGACAAAATTCTCCCATTCTTCTGATTCCACCATGGCAGTCAATTCCTCCAATGACAGCGTTTTGTCTGCAAGTGCCTCAGCAAAAATGCCTGTCACACCTTCCGTTCCTGCAGCATCTGTATCATGAGAATCGTCCGTTACATCAGCTTCTGTATCCCAATTGAGATTGTCTGATAAAACAGAATGCTCTGTGTCCTTCGTCTTAGTACCCGTCAGGTAAATTGCACCAACCGCTGCAGCTGCGATCACAAAGACAATTCCGGCACTTGTCCACTTTTTCACATTCCGGTACTTCAAAATATTTTTGATTCTTTTTCCTGCATGCGATTCCCCAAACGCCAGCGGAACCGCCATGAGTTTCCGGTTATTCGCCGCAAACCCGAGCAGCAGCGAACTATATTCTTTCTTAATTCCATTTCCATAAGCGGTCAGAACCGCTTCATCACAACGCATCTCCTGATCACGCACGAAACAGAAATACGACACCCACACAAGCGGATTCATCCAATATAGCAACAGCAGCATTGTCGCAGCAAGCCTTGTAAACTGATCAGACTTTTCGATGTGAAACCGCTCATGCGCCAGAATATATTCCTGCTCCTTTTCTGTCAGACCAAACGGAAGATATATCTTCATCTTCACAATGCCTAACACAAATGGCGATGAAATGTGATCACATTCATAAATATTGTCCCGCTTCAAAACTGCGTGCTTTACCGTCTTTTTCAGACGAATCCATGAAATCATAAAAATAAGAAATAACACAGCAATTCCTGCAAGCCACACCAAAAACAATACGCCCTGCACCATCTCAGAGACCGTATAAGTATCCACTGCCATTCTGCTTGCAGAGACATCCGATGTTGTCAGGTCTTTTGACCGGGCATTATTTCCACCTGCAAATGACACCAGCTTTTCCTCTGTGATCTGTGTCTCATCCCATCCGATCTTCTCCTCAAAACTCTGCACCACGGCTGCCCCATCATGAAGTCTCGAAGCGGTATTTATCTCCGGCAGTGAAATATCAAATACCATGCGCACAGCGACCAGCAGCCATAAAACACAGGTATATTTCTTCGGATACCTCTGCAAAAAATACCGGATCAGAAGTACGATCAGAATCACCACGGAAACAGCAATGTTTCGTTTCAAGAGTACCAAAAATCCATTTGCCAGAACATTCAGCATTTTTATTCCTCCCTGTGCTCGTCAATCAGTTTCTTTAACTCTGCTGCCTCTTCTTTTGAAATCTTTTTTCCACCTAAAAAAGCCGTGATAAATCCGGGCAGTGAACCCTCAAATGTCCGTTCCACAAACTGTTCCGACTCCTCTGCCTGCACCCGCTCTTTTGGTACAAGCACGCTTACCAGCGCATTTTCATTTGCGATATAACCTTTTTCACACATTTTCCGGATCACCGTGTAAGTCGTGGACTTCTTCCACCCAAGCTGCTCACTGCAAAGCTTTACCAGTTCTCCCGAATTAACCGGTGCATGCTCCCACACCACACACATAAACCGGTAATCGCTGTCACATAATTTTACATATTCCATCTGTTTGTCTTCCTCTTTTTATAAGTTTATAACTGTAAACCTAATTTTAGTTTATAATTGTAGACCTTTATTGTCAATATTTTTTTTACAAAATTTCATATTAATTTCACATTGGAACGTTATGATATGTCTATCAAATCAATCAGACAATAGTCTGAACAACAAAAAACAAAGGAGATTTTCTTATTATGAAAAACAAAACATTATCTATCGCAACACTTTTACTTACAGGCGCACTTCTTTTTGCAGGATGCGGACAGACCGGAAATACCACCGGCAATACTTCTTCCACAACAGCCGGACAGGAAACGGCCACAACTGAACAGACAGACAGCACTGCACAGACTGCTTCCGACAGCACTGCTTCCACAAATGATATTTTTACGAACATGGATACTACAGATATAGATGGTAATAAAATAGATTCCTCTATTTTTGCAAAAAACAAAGTAACACTTGTAAATGTATGGAATGTCGGATGTACCCCATGTGTCAATGAAATTCCTGATCTTGATAAGATCAATAGTGAATACAAGGACAAGGGTGCTGCTGTTTACGGACTTTACGGTGATCTTGGCATGGGTATCTCAGATGACGAAATGGCTCAGATCAAAGATATTATGAGTAACGCAAATGCATCTTACACACAGCTTCGTATGGATGGAACGCTTGCCACAAATGAATCCCTTTTAAATATTATGGCATACCCTACCACTTATGTAGTTGGATCAGATGGAACCATCCTTGACACGATCGAAGGTTCTAAGGACTATGAAGGCTGGAAAGCTCTCATTGACTCTTACTTAGCAGAATAGTCACATATAGATCATGTTTCCGGCAGTTTCCCGGACTGCCGGAACTCACGAAACGAGGCGAAACTTATATGAATATCAAAAAACGCTCTGTCACAGGCATCTTACTTTTAGCTATCGGGGTTTTATTTATTTTAAATGGAATCCATCGAAATGAGCATACCACTGTACAGAATAAGTCAAATATCATCTGTCTGGAATGCATTGGCATCGGATAATAGAAAATACATTACACGAATTTACAAGGAAAGGTTTTTCATCATGAACTGGATAAAAAAACAGCGAAAACATTTACGCTTATGGGTACAGGTTCTTTTCACCGCCCTGACAAATGGATATGTCATCGGTTTTACCGAGGGAAAAATTTACCGCGGCACAAGCAAAAAGCTCTGTGTTCCCGGCTTAAACTGCTACTCCTGCCCGGGTGCTATCGGTTCCTGTCCGATTGGCTCCCTTCAGGCTGTGCTCGGCAGTAAAAATTATAAATTTTCCTTTTATGTCATTGGATTTTTAATGATCTTCGGCTCTCTCATGGGACGTTTTGTCTGCGGCTGGCTCTGCCCTTTTGGTCTTGTGCAGGATCTGCTGCATAAGATCCCTTTTGTCAAAAAGATCAAAAAAGTCCCACTTGACCGCTATCTGCGCTATTTAAAATATGTCATCCTTGTTGTGTTCGTCATTGCCATGCCTTTGCTTCTTGTAGGGGAAAGCGGCTATGGAAGTCCATGGTTCTGCAAGCTGATCTGTCCGTCCGGCACACTGCTCGGCGGTATACCGCTTGTTGCAAAAAATCCGGGACTTCAGCGTGCCATCGGCTTTTTATTTGGGTGGAAGGTCAGCATCCTTGTCATTCTTCTTATTTTATCTACAATGATATACCGCCCTTTCTGCAAGTATTTATGTCCACTTGGTGCAATTTATGGTATTTTCAACCGGTTTTCACTCTACCATTACGAGATTGATGCCGCCAAATGTACGAAATGCGGACTTTGCGCAAAGAAATGTGATATGGGTGTCAAGGTTTATGAAAATCCAAACAGTGCGGAATGTATCCGCTGTGGAAAATGCAAAGATGTCTGTCCAACCGGCGCTATCCATTCAGGAATACGTCCCAAAACCGGAGTTTAACTTCCCGTGGAGCAGCAGATTTTGTGGTGCTTTCTTAGGGTGTGAAGGGCAGATATAAGCGTCCTCTCACAAGTCGTGATTTTATAGGTTTATGAAAAGAAAAACGGTACAGACGAAATATGATGTTCCTGTTCGCCGGGCATTCCGCTGGGCTTCTGAACAACAATCATGTTCAGCTGAAGCTTCCATGATTGTTAGAATCCCAGCTCCATGGCTCACGAAGGAAATCATATTTGTCTGCACCGTTTTTCTTTCATTTACGCTGTGAATGGCTTGTGAGAGGACGCTTATACATGCCCGGTCAACATTATGAATCGCACCACAGAATCTGCAATTTACGTTATGGAACTCACGGTTAGGGGAGGAGTGCCTGTTATGGGATGGATTTAATTGGTCTGCATCGGCAATTCGCTTTCTTCAACCGGAACTGCTTCAAGTTCATTATTGAACCAATATGAACCAATATCTGATTTTGCAAAGTATTCAAAATTGCCAGTGGAAGATTTCAGCTTTCCGTTCCTGACTCCATTGCATACATAAATCAGTTCGTAGTTTGACCCATCTGAAAGGTTAAAACGAAAACTGGTTACATCTGCTCCTGTGTTTTCCTCAACTTGTTTTTCTTTCAATGATAAGTTCTCAAACATATCATATAAGTCTGTTATGTCAGTTTCTGCAACTACTACTTTCTTTTCCGCTGATGTAGGTACTCCTGCATAGTGATACATTTCAATATTTTCAATATCTCCAACTTCAAAAGGAAAGTCAATATTGGCTGTTTCTCCGTTGCAGCCGATCAACCCCATCATCAAAAACAGCAAGGCTGTCATACCTATCGTTTTTTTCATATCATCACATTCCTTTGTAAAATTCCGATTGAATTCGTTACTGATCAAATTCTACTACAATACCAAAAGCCTATTCTTCTTTTTCATGGAGCTGTTTGTATATGGTCTCTGCGTCATAATCCGGCGAACTTTTCTCTATGACGTCATAGATCTGCCTGATTCGGGAGACAGGTTCCTCTAACATGTCTGCTGTGGCTTCGGCGGTGTATCCTTTTTGATGCTTTTTAATAACCTTCTCTATAATTTTAGAAGCTGCGCCTTCAGTCCTGCCGGCATTTCTGCCTTTCAATTCCGATTCCTTAAAGTCGTCCGCAAACAATTCTTTTAATGCCTCACACATATTCGATCCCTCCTTCAACTTTTCCCAGTTTGCACGCATGACTGCGTCTGCGAGTGCCTGATATAGCTTTAAGTTTTTGTTTTTACTGTAACTTTCTATAAAATTTTTAATCTCACTGCCCGCCTTAAGGTCATTCCTTAAATTGTTGAGCCAGTAGTTATGCTCCTTTGACAGCTTTGGGACTATGACAAGCTGTATCGGGATGGCATCCCCGATGAGGTAGTATATGCCGCTGTCCTGCTGTTCCACTGAAAACTTCCGGTCTTGTTCCAATTTGCGGAGCATATTCCTTGGATAATGATAGCATACAAAAGTGATTGTCAGTTCATCTGCCGGGATCAGATCTACTGTCTCCGTATCTGATTTGTAAAGACAGGCGTATGCATAGGTCTTGTAAAAATCATCAATGTCAAGGTCGTCTTCCGGTGATTTGTACTCTATGATATTATACTGCCGGAAGATCCTCCCGATATTCTTTCTGAGTTTTACGTGTTTTTCATTTTTGACCAGCACATCGATCTGCATTGGCTTTTTTGAGATGAGATGTTCCGGATCAAATTCCAGATATTTTGCTTCGTCTCCGAACTCAATCTGCAGTGCCGCATCAAATGCCGGATGCCACTGGATCTTTTCATCGTTGGTGTTCAATCCTATGCCTCCTTTTATGATAATAGAATGTTGTGTTTTTTTCAATGCATAGGGTGGATTTTCTGTTGTTTTTTACATAAGTGGGTATGCAAAAACATCAGTCAGATCAAATGCTCCCTGCATTGAATTGTTCATCAAAATGGAATCTCCTGCCGAACCGGCAATGAATTTTGAGATCATATCCTCGACCTTATATCAGGTTTTGAATCTGCAGACAGAAACGTTGTTAAGAATGATCACGCTTATGAATGCTTCATAATCGTAACTGTTATTTATCTGCGACTTTGATGCAGGCTTAGTATAAAGCAATCCTGGAATTGTGTCAATGAAAATCCGTCAATCTATGTTACGTGCGGCAGAACCCAATATAGGCACTTATTCCATAACCGTGAGTGCCTATAAAGGAGGAAACGGCTAAATGCAGTCATTTTCAATGTCTTGTGATTCGCCGATTATAAAGGGCACACCTCCCGGAATTTAAGCTTTGATTACTGCCGCTCGTAACATGGATTAACAGATTTTTAGATTGAATTTCTATGGAGTGTATATTCAAAATATTGCAGTTTCATAACTTATGAGATAATGAATGTAAAATGGACGAATATTGTTTTCGTTTTGCGTTATGGAGATGAAACTCTCCATTTGTGGAAGCCTCTGCTGAACACAAATGATCAGAGAGGTTCATCGCAATGTTTAACGCAACGAAACACAATATTCGTCCATTTCACATTCATGTTTTCGTAAACATGTCAGACTGCAATATTTTGTTCATAATCTAAATTATAAAATTCAATCTAAAAATCCGTGCCACCACCTACAGGCGGCAGTTCATAAGTTAAACTCCGGTTAATCCTCTTTCGGCATTTTGATTGCAATATGCACATCATCCAACTGTTTCTGTTCAACAGTTGCAGGTGCGCCCATCATGATATCCATTGCATTTTTGTTCATCGGGAATGGAATGATCTCACGGATACTTTCCTCTCCACAGATGAGCATGATCATACGGTCTACACCCGGAGCAATACCGGCATGTGGTGGTGCTCCATAACAGAATGCATTGTACATGGCAGGGAATTTTGCTTTCACATCATCCTCGCCGAGTCCGACTAACTCAAAAGCTTTGATCATGATCTCAGGATCATGGTTACGAACTGCACCGGAGGACAGCTCAACACCGTTACATACAAGGTCATACTGGTATGCCAGAATATCTAATGGATCCTGATTATTTAATGCGTCCATTCCGCCCTGTGGCATAGAGAATGGGTTATGACAGAACTCTAATTCGCCGGATTCCTCACCGATTTCATACATCGGGAAATCAACGATCCAGCAGAACTCGTAGCAGTCTTTCTTCATATGCTTGTCGCTTGCTGCACCGAGAAGTTTACGGAGAACACCTGCTGTTTTCTGTGCTGCCAGTTTTTTGCCTGCTGTCAGACCAACAAAATCACCCGGTTTTAATCCAAGGGCTGCGATCACAGCTTCTTTTCTATCCTGTAAGAACTTAGAAATTCCTCCGACAAGTTCTCCATTTTCATCTAATTTGAACCAGAATGCTTTGTTTGCAGTCTGAACTTCTACTTCTGCGCAGATTCCATCGATCACTTTTCTGGTCGCAGTAAATCCGTCAACTACGATTGCTTTTACAGTCTGTCCCTCAAATGGTCCGAATCCGCAGTCTGCCATAACTTCTGTTGCATCCTGTAATACAAGGTCAATACGAAGATCCGGCTTATCACTTCCATACTTATCCATAGACTCCAGATATGGAATACGGACAAATGGGGCTTTGGATGCTGTCTTGTATACACCATATTTTTCAAATACAGGTGGCAATACTTCTTCTACAACTGAGAATACGTCCTCCTGGGAAGCAAATGCCATCTCCATATCCAGCTGATAAAACTCTCCCGGAGAACGGTCTGCTCTTGCATCCTCATCACGGAAGCATGGTGCGATCTGGAAATAACGGTCAAACCCGGATGCCATTAAAATCTGTTTGAACTGCTGTGGTGCCTGTGGCAGTGCATAGAATTTTCCCGGATGATTTCTTGCAGGAACAAGGTAATCTCTTGCTCCTTCCGGGGAAGAACAGGTAAGGATCGGTGTTGTGATCTCCATGAAGTTTAAGGAGTTCATCTTCTGACGAAGTTCGGCAACGATCTTACTTCTCAATACAATGTTTCCTTTGACAGCAGGGTTACGAAGATCAAGATAACGGTATTTTAATCTTGTGTTCTCATCTGCATCTGTGGACTGGTTGATTTCAAATGGAAGTGCATTGTAAATACATTTTCCCAAAATTTCGATCTTCTCCGGAACAACTTCGATCTCACCGGTCGCAAGGTCTTTGTTCTTGCTGGAACGCTCTCTTACCACACCTGTCACAGAGATCGTAGACTCCTTATTCACACTGTCGATCACCTGCATCATCTCTTCGGTCTCGATCACAACCTGAGTTGTACCATAGAAATCACGAAGAATCAGGAATCCAAGATTTTTACTTACTTTACGGATGTTCTCATACCATCCAACGATTGTTACGTTTTTACCTGCATCGGAAAGACGTAACTCGTTACAATTATGAGTTCTTGACTGAATCATTTTCTTAACTCCTTGTTTTTTATTCCTTACAGCAATCGGGACGTTAAATAGCCTTTGTATCATTCAGGCTGTCCAGACTGCCTGTCTTTATAGGTTTTATCATTGCAGCAGATCCTGCTTTGACACTTTTTTAATCTTACACCATGAAGTGCTATTTTTCAACGTTTTTTCTCGCAATAGAAAGAAAAACGCCATAGTTTTTGCTATAGCGTTTCCATTCTGAATTATCTAGTTATTAAAAAATTCCACAATATCCTTATAGCCTTCCGCTGTAAGTTTTTCCTTCTGGAACTTCTTGTTCTTATTCATGCGGACAACTAATACCTGTTTTCCTGCCTGACGCTCTTCCTGCGCTTTTGCGATCACATCGACGAGCTTGTCTGCCGGATAGCCTTTCTCGATGAGATATGCAACTTTCGGACGCTGCATCGGAACTGTAAATCCGCTCTCCATCAATAAGAGCACAATACGTTCAAAACCGATGGAAAATCCACATGCCGGTACATCCTGTCCTGTGAACTTGCCAACCATCTTATCGTAACGTCCACCGCCACCGCAGGCTGCGCCAAGCTCCGGCATTGCGATCTCAAAAATCGTTCCGGTATAGTAGCTCATGCCGCGAACGAGAGTCGGATCAAATACCAGTTTGAAATCTGCCTGTTTTGCAGCGTTGACACTGTTAATGATCTCTAATAAGTTTTTCTCAACGTCTTCCTCTAAAAAGCCTTCCAGAGTCTTTGCGATATAACAGATTCCATCGATTCCGTTTCCTGCTTCCTCCACACCCTTGAAAAGTCCAAGATACTTGTCGATGGATTCTTTTGCATAACCTTCTTTTGCAAGTTCTTCTGCGACACCATCAAGACCGATCTTGTCCATTTTATCAAGGATAATGAATACAGTATCGTAATCTTCCTCTGCAAAACCACTGTAGGCTGCCATTGCTTTCAAAATACGTCTCTCGTTGATACGGATCTCAAAATTTTTAAATCCTAATTTTCCGATCGTTGTAGTTGTTGCAAGAATCAGTTCTATCTCTGCGAGATTACTCGGTTCCCCGATAATATCAATGTCACACTGCATAAACTGACGGTAACGTCCGCGCTGCGGTCTGTCTGCACGCCACACATTTCCCATCTGTAACGCCTTAAATGGGGATGGGAGATCATTGGCATTGTTCGAATAATAACGGACCAATGGAACCGTCAGATCATAACGCATTCCAAAATCCACTAAATCTGTTTCATCCTTTGCCTCTGCGATCTTTAGCTTCTCGCCACGCTTCATTACTTTAAAAATTAACTTCTCGTTCTCACCACCCTGCTTGCTGCTTAAATTTGCAATGTTCTCCATGCAAGGTGTCTCAATCTGTGTAAAACCGAAATTCCGGTATGTCTCTTTGATCACCTGCTGTACATAATCACGAATCTGCATTTCCTCTGGTAAAATATCTTTCATGCCGTTTACCGGCTTCTTGCTCAACGCCATTGGTTTTCCTCCATTTTCATCTATCTCAGACAGCCAGACCTGTGTCTGGCGTTGCTTATCCTTGTCTATTATACGGTTTGATATAACTCATGTCAAAGTATTTTGTATAAATCGGTACGCTTCATAGTAGATACTATATCTTCCGGTAGAAGTCAGATTATCCAGAGTCTCCTTCAATCTTTTGCTATCAGAAATAATGCGGACGATCTGAGGATTGTATCTGGTTCCTGCATCTTCCTCCAGTTCTTCTAACAGTTTGTAAAAATTCTTTCCTGTTGCATAATTCCTTCCAAGAAGATCTGTTGCAGCATCCGTACAATCTGCAATTGTGATCAGATCGATCAGTATCCGTTTTGAGGAAGCTGTGTTATCGAAATCTGCCGGGTATCCTCCTTTTCCATCATAAGTTTTATGATGTCCGAGTATAACATCTATATATGGTTCAAACACCTCATCCCCATGCAATAATGCCGCACCTCTCTCAGAGTGTTCCCGAAGCAGTGCAAACTCACGGTCAGTCAACGGTCTTGTCTGCTGATTGATCACATCAACAATCTGTGTTTTTCCTATATCATGAAGCATTGCACAATTACATACGTAGTCCAATATTTTATCTCTGTTCTGCAGCACTTCCCCGCTGGATTCATACCCACATGACTGCATAAAAAGTTCCGGACACTTCCATAGCATTTCTTCCGCAATCTCAGATGCGATTCTTGCGACCATCCGACTGTGTATATAAGTCAATGGCTGTCTCGCAATCACCATTTTGTTTAAAAAATCAAGTTTTGTCTCATACTCCGGCAGTACATAGCGCGCATTCTCGTACCATCTGATACTGATCTCATTTACAGTAGATGTAGCAAAATGATATGGGATCGCATTCAGAAAACGTATGGTATCCGGAAGGAATTTTTCCACATAACGATTGCGTTCCTCTGCTGTGAATTCTTCGGACTGAAGATAAAACAGTGTTTCATTTGCAAGTCCATAGATATCTAAAATACGGCGCTCTGTCTTCTCATAGTCCTCATCTGAAAAATCCGGAACAGACATATGTTTTAACTGTGCAAAGTATTCTTCTACGACCTGTTTTCCGGTTTTCTTTTTGTAGTAAACCAGATCTTTATTTGTCACAAGCTGCACGAAACCGCCCGGCCGCATGCATTCATCATCATCTGCCTTCGTGCGGACAATTTCCCTTGTTTTTTCAAAAAATTTTCCAATCTGCTTATCGTCACATTCCAGAATAAATTCTTCCCCTGCAAGCAGATTCTCATCCAGCTTCCACATAAGCTGCTGAAAATCCCTCTCATTTCCATCCAGAGCCTGCACGTCTTCCCTGCTCCACAATGCCTTTGCTTTATCGTATAGTTCAAGCATGCTTGTGCGCAGCGCCGCAGAATAACTCGTTAGCGGTGAAACGAGATTACAAAAAGCTGTAAAGAAAAATCTCCGGTACATACGATTTTCAATCTCACAATAATGACCGCACAGACCGACCACATTCAAAAAATACTCTGCTGCCTCGGAATTCCGTTCCTTATTATTGGTATAGTTTCTCTCATAATCTATGAGCTCAAATGCAATCATGGAATTTAATGCCACTATTTTTCCATAATCCCGTTTTTCATTATAAAATTTCAACAATGAAACACCTATCATCTCAAAGATACAGGCATCATCATATGCCTTATGATATAAATCCATAAGGCTGTCAAACATCTGCGCTGCGCTTCTTTCCTCCAGCTTCCGTTCCATCCGATCGTGTATTTTCCGTATAATATCTGCGTTTTCTGCGTAAATGCAACGCAATTTTTTTGAACGCTCCCCGAGGAACTGAGTCCAGGCAATCATATCATATTGTCCTGAGATCTTATCTTCAAGATCTCTCCATTGATCAATATTCTTTTTGTACCGCTCCACCAGCCCTGTTATTTCCATAATTTTTCCCCATTTGCTTATTATCCCAAAATCATGTTTTCCCCTTATATTACAGCCTCAACACGTAGTATTTCTGCCGTTTATGCACATTATAGCATTTTTGTCAAAAAAACTCTAGAAAAAAAGAGCGGTACGCTGTGGCAATGTCATTAAGTTAACGTGGATGTAAACTAAAAAATTTTAGAAAAGAGGTT
>ERZ1026856.326-NODE-326-length-32122-cov-13.594162_pt1 | contig 32122 bp, 28 predicted proteins | sample MGYA00380158_ERZ1026856 | MGnify/ENA primary metagenome ERZ1026856 (study PRJEB33269, sample SAMEA4719794) | human gut metagenome | biome: human-associated habitat; feature: organic feature; material: feces | place: Cameroon | collected 2013-10 ...
ATAATATTAACTGTCGTGATAATAACTCGACATGGGTTTTATTAATTATAACCCCCTTCTTAATTTGGAAAAGCCTTGAAAGAATGTCTGCATACATTCCCTCAGGGCTTTTCTTTTTTTGTTCATCAACGCTCTAAACCCGGCGTTTTCTTATTTTCATTTGTCTGATAAAAACTTAACGTTTTCCTGCTTTCATCTCATCAAGGATTTCCGCTACCGCTTCTCTCTCATCAAAATGATATTTTACACCTTTGATCTCCTGATAATCTTCATGTCCTTTTCCGAGGAGCACGATCATGTCTCCCGGTTTTGCATTTTTCATGCAGTAAGCGATCGCTTCTTTCCTGTCGTCAATCTCGATGTATTTGCCGTTGCTTCTCGCCAGACCGACTTTGATATCATTGTTAATATCACGGATTTCCTCATCCCTTGGGTTATCGCAGGTCAGCACACAGAGATCTGCCATCTCACCTGTCACCTCACCCATATCATATCTGCGGAGTTTGGAACGGTTGCCGCCGCCACCGTACACACAGATCAGACGTTTCGGATGATATTCCATCAGCGTGGTGAGAACACTTCTCGTGCTCACTTCGTTGTGCGCATAGTCAATGATGAGCGTATAATCTTTGGATACCGGAAGCATCTCCACTCTTCCCTTTACCTGGACTTTGGACAGTCCTTCCAGGATTGCCTCATCTGAAATGCCTGCCAGATGGCACACCAGCATCGTGACCATGGAATTGTACACAGAAAACCGTCCCGGAATATGCACTTTTGCCTGACAGTCCATGCAGCCTGTCACGTTAAAATGCATTCCAAGCTTTCCATCCTCATTGATAAATCCAATATCAGATGCCATAAGATTTGCTTCTTTTTCCGCCGAAAACGTTTTCACTTCACACGTATGTCCTTTTAAGATACCCTCCACATGCTCGTCGTCCGCATTGACAACACCGATTTTGCACTGGCGGAAAAGAAGACTCTTACATTCCATATATTCCTCAAATGAAGCATGCTCTGTCGGTCCGATATGATCCGGTGACAGATTTGTAAAAATACCATAATCAAACAATATTCCCGCAGTGCGGTCTAATTTCAATCCCTGTGAGGAAACTTCCATCACGACATACTCGCAGCCAGCCTCCACCATGGCCGCAAACATGCGGTGTAATTCGTAGGATTCCGGTGTTGTATTCTTTGATGGCAGATGCTCCTCTCCGATCATCGCACCGATGGTTCCGATCAGTCCGACTTTTTTTCCTGCCATCTCAAGTACTTTCTTGATCATATAAGTGGTGGTCGTCTTTCCTTTCGTTCCGGTCAGTCCGATGGTGACAAGCTTTCTTGCCGGATGGTCAAACAATGCAGCGGACATCAGCGCAAGTGCCAGACGAGCGGACTCCACTTTTAACACAGTGATGTTTTCTGGAATCTGTGCTGCCTCCTCTTCCTTCTCCAGCACGATCACGGAAGCTCCTTTTTCGACCGCATCCGGGATATATTTATGACCGTCTGTCACTGCCCCTACCATGCAGACAAACATCGTTTCCGGTGCAATCTTTCTGGAATCATAAATAATATCACGCACTTCTGTTTCAAGGCTTCCCTGAAGAAGTGTGTATTCAATTTCCTCACAAATCTTACTTAATTTCATTTTATCGTTTCCTTTTTTCTTTCAACGTATCGTTTTTCTTATTTTCTGATCTGGCTATAAAAATAATCGTAAAACAATTATTCTTTTCGCATACAGGCTTCCGTGATCATCTTATTTTAAAATATGGGATGCATCAATCTCCGCCTCAAATACGGTATGGGATGGTCCTGTCATAAAAAGATGGTTCGTTTTTTCATCCCACTCGATCAGAAGCGGTCCACCAATCTGTTCCACGGTCACCTTGCGATCACATTTTCCAGTCAAAATTGCAGTCACTACCGCAGTTGCACAGCCGGTTCCGCAGCCAATCGTCTCACCGGTTCCACGCTCCCACTCGCGAATCTTTAAATAATCCCTACTCACAAACTCCGTGAATGTTACATTTGTTTTATTCGGGAAAATGGAGGTCATGTGTTCGATCTCTTTTCCATATTTCTCCACATCAAGATCTGCCACAGAATCGACAAACATTGCGCAGTGCGGATTTCCCCAGGAAACCGCAGTAATGTGGAAGGTGCGGTCAAGCACCTGTACCGGCTGGTCGATAAATGTATCCATTTCTGTGTTGATTGGGATCACTTTTGTGGAAAGTCTCGGTTCCCCGATGTCTGCCCGGATATTGGATACATAACCATCTGTCACCGTCAGTGTCAGATGCTGCATGCCACCCAGAGTCTCGATCACAAGCTCTGTCTTGTCGGTGAGTCTGTGGTCGTACACGTATTTTCCTACACTCCGGAGTGCATTTCCGCACATCTCGCCCTCAGTTCCATCCGGGTTAAACATGCGCATGCGGAAATCCCCTTTGTCAGATGGACAGATCAAAACCATTCCATCTGAACCAATCGCAAAATGTCTGTCACTCACGAATCTTGCAAGTTCCGGCAGATTTTTAAGTTCCTGATGAATTGCATCTATATATACATAATCGTTTCCAAACGCCTGCATTTTTGTAAATTTCATAGTTTTCCCTCTTTCTGTGTCTTTTTACCTATATCCTAGAGACAAATCCAGGGACTGCCATCTTCTGACAGTCCCTATCCATTTCTTTTATGAATTCATTGCACGGTCAAGGTCGGCAATGATATCTTCCACATTTTCAATACCGACAGACATACGCAGGAAGCAGTCTGTAATGCCTAATTTTTCCTTGACATCCTTCGGTGTATCCTCGTGTGTCTGTGTGGTCGGATAAGTGATCAGAGTCTCTGTTCCGCCGAGACTCTCTGCAAACATGATCATATCCACGTTTCGAAGGATTTTCTGAACGGTCTCAAAAGAATCCACGGTAAAGGAGATCATACCTCCAAAGCCTCTCGTCTGTTTGATGGTTGTCGCATAATCCTTGTGATCTTCAAAGCCAACATAGTAAACTTTTTTTACCTTTGGCTGGGTTCTTAACCACTCTGCCACTTTTTTTGCATTCTCGTTATGTCTGTCCATACGAACCGGAAGTGTCTTGATCCCGCGGAGTAACAGCCAACAGTCCATCGGTGCTAACTGGCTTCCATGGGATTTGATATGGATATGGATCTTCTCTGCGATCTCCTCATTGTCTTTTACCACAACAATTCCGGAAAGTGTATCGTTGTGTCCGCCAAGGTATTTGGTGGAGCTATGTGTTACGATATCAGCACCTAATTTTAACGGGTTCTGGAAATATGGTGTAAGGAATGTATTATCTACGACCATAAGTGCCCCAACGCTTTTTGCAATCTCAGATAACGCCTGAATATCTGCCACTTTCATCATCGGGTTGGTCGGTGTCTCAACGAAAAACATTTTTGTATTTGGCTTGATTGCTGCCTTCACTGCGTCAAGATCATCCATCTCCACGTAAGTATGCTCAATGCCGTATTTTCCGAACACATCACCGATAATACGGAATGTTCCGCCGTAAATATCATCAGAAAGAAGAACATGGTCTCCCGGATTCAGCAGAGAAAATACAGCCATATTTGCAGCCTGTCCGCTGGAAAATGCAAATGCTTTGATTCCACCCTCAAGGATTGCCATGGTACGCTCTAACTCCTGTCTGGTAGGGTTTTCCAGACGGCTGTACGCAAAACCTGTGGATTCTCCAAGTGCCGGATGTCTGTAAGTTACTGCCTGGAAAATCGGCATGCTGACTGCTCCGGTCAATGGTTCTGTTCCGAGTGCCCCGTGTACTGCTTTGGATTCAAAATGTAAATTTTCTTTCTTGTCATAGTCTGTATAATTGCTGAAATTCTTCATAAAATAAATCCACCTTTCTGCTTGTCATGTTCTTCTGTTTCTATCTTTTCCTGTTTTGAAACTGCCTATGTAAAGCTGCAGAAAATCTGTCTGCTTTCCATGAATGACTTTATTATACAAAACACAATTTAAAACATATACAACTTCTGTGTTATCTATATTGCAAATTGTGCTTTTTTTCTTTATAATGAATCTATCATTTGCAAAGCAGACTTTCTTACCTCTGCGAAAATTCTGCCTGAACTTTAAAACAGGCTATTTTACAACCGGAAAGGATATTACCATGCCAGAATATAAAAAAGTCGGCTATCTAACGACAGATTTTAAAATGTTTCATTTAAAAGACGAGGAAATGCGCACCTTTCACTACCACTATCACGACTTTCACAAGATTCTCATCCTCTTAAACGGAGATGTGACTTACTGTATTGAAGGACGCTCTTATGACCTGAAAAAAAATGATATTGTCCTAGTGCACGCCGGGGAAGTCCACAAACCGGTCATTCACTCCGATGCTGTCTATGACCGTATTATTATTTACGTTTCGCCGGATTTTCTGACCACATACCGGGATTCGGACAGCGATCTCAGCCTGTGTTTTCAAAAAGCTTATGAAGAAAAGTCCCATGTACTGCGCGTTCACTCCTTCGGAAACAGCAGGTTAGGTGCCGTCACCAAAGATCTGGATGCCTCCCTCTCGGATTCTGATTTTGCACATGAACTGCATCATAAACTTTTATTTTTAGAGTTTCTGATCCAGTTAAACCGCGCCGCCGGACACAATAAAATAGAATTTATCGAGACTTCCGCTTCGAGTGAAAAAATACTGTCCATTTTAAATTATCTGAATGAACACTTAACAGAATCCATCAGTATTGACGATCTCTCCTCCCGTTTTTACTTAAGCCGCTATTATCTCATGCACACATTTAAGGAACAGACCGGCTACAGCATCGGCAGTTATCTCTCCACCAAGCGTCTGCTGCTCGCCAAAGAACTGATTTTATCCGGGAAACCGATCACAGATGTCTGTTACGAATGTGGATTTAAGAACTATTCCACATTTTCCCGTGCCTATAAAAAATGCTTTGGCGAATCTCCGAGAGATTTACGCCAAAGCACTCTTATCCAATAAATGATCAGGTTCTTTCGTTCCTTGTTCTTTTCATGACCAATCACACTTTTTCAGCCATGGCATTCATAAGAGTCGGAATCAACTGTTTCTTTCTTGAAATGATTCCCTCTAAGAGGATGCCATTTTCATTTTCTTCTCTTTCAAATGCATCTGCAAGAATCTTGCCTGCATCATGTCCCTCAAAAATCACCTTGGAAGACTCTTCTAAAATATCTGTCAGCATCACATAAACCATGTCGATCCGCTTCTCACCCAGAACTTCTTTTAAGAACGGACGGAGCTTCTCTGCTACCTTGTCAAGTTCTTCACGGCTCATGGCGCTGATCTGTGCAACTCCGAAGTCAAACTCATCCGTATGGAAAATCTTGAAATCAGAATAGAAAATTTCCTCTGTTGTCTTATTTTTGAAATCGCTTCCCGCCTTAAACATGTTCTTTGCATGAGTCTCAATATCTACTTTTGCAATCTTTGCCAAAGCCTCGGCAGCCAGAATGTCAAGCTGTGTGCAGGTCGGAGAACGGAACATTAACGTGTCTGACAGAATCGCTGACAATAACAATCCTGCAATATGCTGCGGAATCTCGATATTTTTCTCGCCGAACATCTGATAAATGATCGTGGACGTACATCCCAACGGCTGATTTCTGAAATAGACCGGAGAGATTGTCTCCAAGCTTCCGATCCTGTGATGATCGATGATCTCTAAGATTTCTGCCTCATTGATATTATCTACCGCCTGCGACTTCTCGTTGTGATCTACTAAAATAATCTGTTTTTTCTGCATGCTCATCAGGTTACGTCTGGATACCATTCCAAGATAATTTCCATTTTCATCCAGAATCGGGAAATCACGGTGTCTGATTTTTGACATTGTCTCTTTGACATCATCCACATAATCATCAATATCAAACGTCACAAGATGCTCTCTCGTCATAAATTCTTTGATCGGCATACTCTGATTGATCAATCTGGCAATGGAAAACGTGTCATATGGTGTTGTGATAATCACACAGTCTTTTTTATTCGCCATCTGAATGACTTCCGGATCTACCTCAAAGCCACAGCCTACAATGATACAGCTTGCATTGGACTCTAATGCACGAATCTGCACTTCTTTCTGCGGTCCGAGAATGACCATATCATCCGCTTCGATGTATTCCGATAAAAATCCAAGGTCAGACGCTCCGACAACGACTTTTCCGCGGATAAAATATGCGTGTTCATTACCCGCGATAATATTACCATCGAGTGTCTCTGCAATATTCTTATACTGGGTTCTCGCTTTGGACAACACCCGGTTGTCGTAAACATCCATGTAAGAGGTTGCGATATCCTTTGTTACGATCACACCCTCTAACTTTCCAAGCCGGTTTGTCACCGGAAGTGTTACGACATCTAATTTTTTCATGGTTTCCCATGCTTTTTTCAAAGAAATCTGCGAACTGATGCCGGCTGTTTTGCGGATGGAAATATCCTTGAGCTGTGCCCCTACGTCTGTAATCAGTTCTGGATCCTCCACCTTAAAATAATCCAGCACATACCGGGTTTCCTCACTGACCGCACCGGCTCGCTTTGGTACATACTGGCGCTCTCCCAGTTGATTTTTCAGATATGCATAAGAAATTGCCGCACATATCGAATCCGTATCCGGATTCTTATGTCCGACAACCCATACCTTTTTTGGTTCAATATTCATAAATTCCTCACTACCTTAAAAATTAAAAACGCCTAATGAATATAAAATAAATGCAACCAACATCACAAAATTGATAATGGAAAACCAGGAAAGTACTTTGACATATCCCTTTACAGCGCCAACGCTTTTCTCCATCTCATCCATTTTCTCAATTTTAGAATCAAACTCGTTGAACAGATCCTGAATATTGCGATAGCATTTTACATTCTCGGAGTGAACTTTCTCTGAAAGATCCGTTTTGATAGAATCAAGCTGGGAGGTCGCATTCTCCAATAATGCCTTCACTTCTGCTACCTGCTCGTCACTTACTTTCTTATTGGCTGCTGTCTGTTCTTCGATAAACTGCCTGCCTGCCTCGATCTGATCTTCTCCAAGCTTTTTGCTGGCTGCGATCTGATTCTCATTTAACTTGCGGTTTGCCTCTAACTGTTCCTCAGTCACTCTCTTCACATCTGCAACCTGCTTTGAAACACTTATTTCAATCTCATTCATCTTCGCAGTGACACGGTCTGCAAGCTCGTCTACTTTTTTGCTGAAATCAGATACGATCTCATCTGCCTCTTCCTGTCTCTCATTTAAGATCTGCTCCAGTTCCTGCGCTTTGTCTTCTCTCTCATTCACAAGATTCTGCAGTTCCTGTACCTTGCTTTCCTTGGATGTCAATAAATTCTGTAACTGTTTTGCTTTCTCCCTGAATTCATCGATCTGACTTAATAAAAAATCTTCTTTTTCCACTTTACTATGTATCCTTTCCTTAGCACGCACCACTTTTCCTGCGTGTTCTGTTTTATCTTCTTTTGCATTCAGCCTTGCAGACGGCTGTGTAATTTTTTTCTTCTTCCGGTAATTCTGTGCTATTCTCTGAAACAGACCTGCCATTTACGTCTCCTCCCACAGCCAGCCTAAAATAAACTATATTTATTTTACCATTTGCGCTTTTTCTTGTAAAGGAAAAACCTTCCTTTACATTATGTTATCCTGTAGCTGACAATTTAAGGTATCCTGTGGATTTAAAAGAAGCGGTTCCGTCTGGAACCGCTTCTGATAAGAAAGGGATTATACTTATTTGCTTATTTTGTTATGAATGATATTCATACTTCAAAATTGCCGTTCATTATTTACATAATTTTTTGAACTCATCAGCTACGAACTGTACTTTTGTTCCAATAACAACCTGAACAGCTGTTTTACTTGGTCTGATAACGCCAGCTGCACCGGCAGATTTGATTTTCTTCTCATCTACTAAAGAGCTGTCTTTTACTTCAAGACGAAGTCTTGTAATACAGTTATCAATGCTTGTAACGTTTGCTGCACCACCAACACCTTCTAAGATTGTTGCTGCTACAGTTGTGTAATCGCTGCTTCCAAGATCAACTTTTTTCTCTGCTTCTACATCATCATCTTCTCTACCAGGAGTCTTTAAGTCAAACTTTGTGATAGCGAAACGGAATACAACGTAGAATACGATAAATGCTGCGATTCCAAGAGGAATGATCATCCATGTATTCTTTGCTGCAGGAAGGGATGCAGAGAAAAGAAGGTCAGTTGCTCCGGCGGAGAAACAGAAACCTGCTCTGAATCCAACTAATACAGTAATAACTGTGAAGATACCATATAATGCTGCATATACAACGTAAAGAGCTGGTGCAAGGAACATGAAACCAAACTCGAATGGCTCTGTAACACCACAAACGAATGCACAAAGAGCTGCGGAAGCTACAAGTCCGATTGCAACTTTCTTCTTGTCACTCTTAGCTGTGTGAACCATAGCAAGAGCTGCACCCGGGATACCGAACATCATACATGGGAAGAATCCAGACATATACATACCTAAATCCCATGTTACATCAGCAGATGTCTCACCTGCCCAGAAGTGTCCAAGGTCACCAAGACCAATTGTATCGAACCAGAATACGTTGTTTAATGCATGGTGTAATCCTGTTGGGATCAGTAATCTGTTTAAGAATGCATAAATACCAGCACCAACTGCGCCAAGACCTGCGATACCCTGACCTACTGCTACTAAAGCACCGAATACTACCGGCCAGATAAATAACAGGATTGCTGAAACAATAATAGAAACAACACCTGCAACGATTGCTACGCAACGTTTACCACTGAAGAATGATAACCAGTCAGGTAATTTTGTACCTTTGAATTTGTTGTAGCATGTTGCACCGATAATACCTGCAAGGATACCGATAAATGGGTTTGCAATTTTACCAAATGCAAGAGATTTTGTTGCATTGTCAGCGATTGCTGGCATTAATGTTGTAACTGTTCCTACGGAAAGAAGGTTTGTCATCATTAACCATGATGCTAATGCTGCAAGACCTGCTGTACCATCATTGTCGTCTGCCATTCCGACACCGACACCGATAACAAAAAGAATTGCCATGTTATCAATTAAAGCGCCACCTGCTTTTACAAGGAAGAAACCGATCATCTGAACGATACCGGTAACATCACCACCCTGCATGGTAGATGGACAAAGCGCATATCCAATACCCATTAAGATACCACAGATTGGAAGACACGCAACTGGAAGCATTAAAGCTTTTCCTAATTTCTGCAAATACTTCATCATACTAAAAGCTCCTCCTTTTTTTATAATCCCTTTTAGTTTTATTTTATACCGTTAGAAACACGGCTAAAATACGTTTTTCATATCACAGATCCCTGTCTGTTTATTTCTTTAAGATCAGAACTGTATCACCCGCATTGACATCAGATCCTGTCACTGCTTCCACGGTCTGATAATCCGACGTGTTGCATACAACCATCGGTGTGATCACATCATAACCTGCTGCTTTCACTGCCTCAAGGTCAACCGAGATCAGAAGATCTCCTTTTTTCACCGCATCCCCATTTCCTTTATGGGCGGTAAAATGTTCTCCCTTTAATGCGACAGTGTCTAATCCGATATGCACAAGCAATTCCACGCCCTCAGTGGTCGTCATGCTCACTGCATGCTTCGTATCAAATAACATCTCAATTGTGCCGTCTGCCGGTGCATAAATCTTACCATCTTCCGGCTGGATTGCAACACCCTTGCCTAAGATCTCTTCTCCGAATGTCGGATCACTTACCTGGCTGATTGGAACTGCCTTTCCCTTGACCGGTGCACCAATCTCAATTCCTTTGTCTTTTTTCTTCAAAAAATCGAACACCTTAATCCCTCTTTTCTGTATTATGATGTACTTTAGTCTGTCATGCAGACACGCCTAATATGTATCGCAAGAAACATGATCTCCTCGCCGGATATCTGACCGCCGTACTCTTTTTCGATATATTCTGCAATATGTTTACTGCACTCATACTCTTTCGGATACTTGTTCTCCATCAGCTTTGCAAATTCGATCTCCTCATCTTTCAACAACTCATGCCGGTAAAGACGCTGTGCCAAAAACTTCAGATGTGTGACAAATCTCTCATAATGGAGCGATTCCTCATCAAATTCAATGCCCATCTCCTGTTTGACCAGTTCTAAGATCCCCTGTATCATATTCGTCATTGCAAAGGTATCGTTGATCGTTGTATTGTATTCTGCATTCACAAAATGGAGTGCGATAAATCCCGCCTCATCCTCTGAAAACTTTGTTCCGAGTTTTTCATTCAAAAGATTGATCGCATATTTTCCCATCAGGTATTCCTGATGATAAAACTTCTTGATCTCCCACAGCAATGCATTCTTCAGCAGGATTCCCTGCGCCTGTCTCTGAATCGCAAAATTGATATGATCTGTCAGTGTAATATAAATACTCTGATTCAACTGTACATTCAGATTCTTTTTCGCATAGGTAATGATATCACTCGTGAGCTGCATATGCTCTAATGGAATGTTCTCTAAAATCTCCTGAAACTGCCGGGAAAGTTTCTCATTCTCAATCCGGAAAACCTTCTCGATCCTGCTCTCATCAATCGCATCACCCGTATGTGCCTTGAATCCAATCCCCTTACCCATGATAACAACTTCCTGCTGATTCTCATCATATGCTGATATTACGTTGTTATTAATCACTTTCTGGATAACCATATGCCACTCCGTTTTTATTTGATAAAAGCCTCTGATTTACTGTGCATTCTAAAAAGAAAAACCAAATTTTACAAAATCCAAGTATAGAAATGTAAAATCTGGTTTTGCCTGCTTATCAGTAACAATCCAATATGTTATTCGCTTGATTTAAGAAAATTTTAACATTCATTGTTTATTATGTCAAGTTTTATTCCTGCTTATTTTTCTTTTTTGTAAGCATTTACTATATATGCATCCAAAACCTATACATAATAGCCAATATCTTTGCCATCTTCTACCGGAGTTTTACAGATTAGTTTCAAAGAACGCTTTTAATGCATCACATGCTGCACCTTCGTCGTCGCCTTCTACCGTTACAGTCACAGTCTGGTCTTTTTTGACTCCCATTCCCATAACTGCCATCAGGCGGGATGCATCTACGGATTTTCCATCTTTTTCAAGTGTTACTTTGCTCTGGAAATTTTTCACTTCCTTTACAAGCATCCCTGCCGGTCTTGCATGGATTCCCAACTCGTCTTTTACTTTGTAACTGAATGATTTCATTTTCATTTCCTCCTTAAACATTAAGCATTTAATATTTTATCTCTTACAGGCAGCACCATCGCCGGTGATACCGATAATTCATCAATTCCCATTTTTAAAAATGTCTCTGTGAGCGTTAAGTCTGCCCCAAGTTCTCCGCAGATACCTGCCCAGATTCCCTCCTTGTGTGCACTGTCAATGACCATCTGGATCATCTTGAGCACTGCCGGATGATGAGAATCATAGAACCGGTCAAGCTTTGCATTCTGCCTGTCGATTGCAAGTGTGTACTGCGTCAGATCATTGGTTCCAATACTGAAAAAGTCAACTTCTTTCGCCAGTTCATCTGCGATCATCACTGCCGCTGGTGTCTCGATCATAACGCCAAATTCTACATTTTTAAATGGAATTCCTTCCGAGGTCAACTCTGCTTTCACCTCGTCCATGATCTCTTTAACTTTTCTCACTTCCCAAACGGATGCGATCATCGGGATCATAATGGAAATATTTCCAAACATGCTGGCACGAAGCAACGCTCTTAACTGTGTCTTAAAAATATCCGGCTGATTCAGGCAAATTCTCACCGCACGGTAACCAAGCGCCGGATTGTCCTCATGTTCCAATCCAAAATAGTCAATCTGCTTGTCTGCTCCGATATCAAGTGTACGGATAATGACTTTTTTCCCTGCCATCACTTCCGCAACCGTTTTATAGGACTGGAACTGTTCATCCTCTGTTGGGAAATGGTCGCTCTGCAAGTATAAAAACTCGCTTCTGAAAAGTCCGATTCCTGCTGCATCATTCTGTAAAACAGCGCCTAAATCTTTCACTTCGCCGATATTGGCATACAGTTTGATCTCTTTGCCCTCTTTCGTGACGGTCGGCTTTCCCTTTAATTGCTGCAGTAATTCCTGACGGTTCTTTTCGTCCTGCTGCTTTTTCTCATATTCTCTTAATGTCTCCTCATCCGGATCAATGATCACGATCCCCTTGAATCCGTCCACGATCGCCATTTTTCCATTCACTTCTTTCGGAACTGCTGTGGATACCAATGCCGGAATGTTCATCGTCCTCGCCAGGATTGCGGTATGTGAATTCGTAGAGCCATGTCTTGTCACAAAGGCAAGCACTGTCTCACGGTCTAACTGTATCGTCTCACTCGGCGCAAGATCATCTGCTGCTATGATATATTTTTCTTTTTCCGCTCCAGAAGTGTTCACCTTTTCTTCCTTCTGCGATAAAATGCGGATCACGCGCTCCGAGATGTCCTTCACATCTGCTGCACGTTCCTTCATATAATCGTCGTCCATATCTGCAAACATTTTGGCAAAGTTATCGCCAGTCGTTGCCACGGCGAACTCTGCATTGACGGACTGTGCCTCGATGATATTCCGGACAGAATCAAGATAGTCTTCATCCTCCAACATCATCTGATGCACTTCAAAAATGGCTGCATTTGCCTCTCCGACTTCTTTGACCGCTTTGTCATAAAGTCCTTTCAGTTCTTCTGCCGCCTGATCTCTGGCTGCCTCAAAACGTGCGATCTCTGCTTTTGCATCCTCAATCTTCACTCGTCTGACTACATTGTTTTCTTTGGAAATCTCTTTGATTTTTCCGATTGCAATTCCCCCGAATGCAATCTTTCCGGTTATGTTCTGCATTTGCTCCTCCTCACCAGACAGCTGATACCTATTTTGAGGATCTGCCGTCAAAATTAAAAAACCGAAAAAGTTCACGCAACCAACGGCGTCTTACTTTTCCGGTTTAGTACATTTGCATGTGAACTATCCTTAAAACATGATTTTATTATAAGTTTTCACAAAGTATTTGTCAACACAATTCTGCCAGTCTGTGTACTTTTGCTGCATCCACTGCTTCATACTGATTCTTTTCCTGTATTCCTGCATAGGAGAAATCAACGTATTCATTCGAGGTTGTGATGTCTTTTTTCCACACCCGGCATGAACTGTGTACCTGATGAACTCCTGTATATGTCATGAGTTCTGTAACATTTTTCTCATTCACACCGCTTCCTGCAAGAATCGTAATCTCACTTCCATACTCTTTCTGAAGCTGCTTTAACCGTTCTCTTCCGCTCCACACATCCGGTGCGCCGCCGCTTGTTAAAATCCGGTCTGCTCCAAGCCCAATCAATTGCTCGATCGTTTTCTTCTGATCTGCAACAAAGTCAAAAGCGCGGTGAAACACCGCTTCCCTTCCCTGCTCATGTATCAGATAGATGACTTCTTTTGTACGTTCTGCATCTAAGGTTTGATCCTCTTTTAAAAATCCGAAAGCAATCCCATCTGCTCCATGCTCCAGCAAAAGTTTTGTATCCAAAATCATTGTCTGATATTCCTCCGCAGAATAACAGAATCCACCACCTCTCGGACGTACCATCGCCACAACAGGAATCTCACACTGTTCCTTCGCGCAGATCAGATTTGCCAGTGACGGGGTAAGACCGCCAAGATATAATGCACTGTTTAATTCTACCCTGTCGGCACCATTTTCATATGCTGTTTTTACATCTTCAAAACTGCCGCAGCAGATTTCTAAAACTGATTTCATAGGTTTGTCACAATTCCTTTTCTTATCATTCGGATCGATGATTGTTATTATAAACTTTCTATCTTTTAAAATCTACTATCTACAAAAAATCTTTTTTTCATTTTCTCTATAAACAATAAAATGAATGTTCCGCGAACATTCTATTGTCCTGAATGCAGAAAGCCCGGAAAGGCTTACGCCTTTCCGGGCTTTCTGGAATTTACAATGACTCAGACAATGTCCAAATCTTATTTGTATAACTCAACTAATCTTAACAGATGTTCGTAACGAGCTTTTGCAGCTTCCTCAGATGCAGCAAAGAGTTTTGCAGCTCTTTCTGGGAAGGATCTTGTTAATCTGCTGTAACGTGTCTCGTTATTTAAGAACTCCTGATATGTTCCATCGCCTGGTTTAGATGTTAATGTGAATGGATTCTTTCCTTCAGCTTTAAGAGCTGGGTTGAAGGAGAAGAGGTTCCAGTAACCAGCAGCTACTGCTTTCTTCATCTCATCCTGGCAGTGGTTCATTCCACCTTTCACACCGTGTAACTCACATGGAGCATATCCGATGATTAAGGATGGTCCGTCATAAGCTTCTGCTTCTGCAAGAACTTTAACAGCCTGAGCCATGTTAGCACCAAGAGCGATCTGTGCTACATAAACGTAACCATAGCTCATAGCGATCTCAGCAAGGCTCTTCTTGCCAACTTCTTTACCAGCAGCAGCGAACTGACAAACTTCACCGATGTTGGAAGCTTTAGAAGCCTGTCCACCTGTATTAGAGTACATCTCTGTATCGAATACCATAACGTTTACGTTATGTCCGGAAGCAAGTACATGGTCTAATCCACCGAAACCAATATCATATGCCCATCCGTCACCACCGAAGATCCATACGGACTTCTTAGCAAGGTAATCTTTTTTCTCAAGAGCAGCTTTTGCATCTGGACATCCAGCTGCTGCAGCTTTCTCTAATTCAGCTACAAGAGCTTCTGTTGCAGGTGTATTTGCTTTTGTATCCTGTTTTGTCTCCATGAATTTAGCAAATGCATCTTTTAATTCTGCGCTTGCTTTATCAGAAGAAACACATTTCTCAACGTTTGCGATAGCCTGGTCACGTAATACTTCCTGACCAATCTGCATACCTAAACCATGCTCAGCGTTATCCTCGAATAAGGAGTTAGCCCAAGCTGGTCCTTTCTTGGAATCTTTGTTTACTGTATATGGTGATGTAGCAGCTGGACCACCCCAGATAGAAGAACATCCGGTAGCGTTAGAGATGTACATATGCTCACCAAATAACTGTGTAATCAAACGAGCGTAAGATGTTTCAGCACATCCTGCACAAGATCCGGAGAACTCAAGTAATGGCTGGTTGAACTGAGAACCTTTTACAGTGTTGTCAGCTGGCATACCAGGTTTCTTACCAACATTAGCTACTAAGTAGTCAAATACTGGCTGTTCTTCTGCCTGAGATTCCTGTGGAACCATCTCGATAGCACCTACTGGACATACAGTGATACACTCACCACATCCCATACAGTCTAATGGAGATACGCTCATTGTATATTTGTATTCGCTTGCCTTTGGTTTTGTATCAGCAAGTTTGATATTAGCTGGAGCAGCTTTTACTTCGTCTTCACTTAACATGAATGGACGGATTGTAGCATGTGAACATACAAATGCACACTGGTTACACTGGATACATTTAGCAGCATCCCATGTAGGAACTGTTACAGCTGTACCACGTTTCTCATATGCTGATGCACCCTGCTCGAACTGTCCATCTGGGTTGCCCATGAATGCAGATACTGGAAGAGAATCACCATCCATTAATGCGATTGGATTCATTAAATCTTCTACCATCTTAACTGTCTCTGGACGACCTGTTAATTTCTTAGGAGCTGGATCTGCTTCCGGGTTAGACCAGGAAGCTGGTACTTCAACTTTATGTACAGCGTCAACACCTGCGTCGATAGCTTTGTAGTTCATCTCTACAACTGCGTCACCTTTTTTACCGTAAGATTTCTTAGCAGCAGCTTTCATGAAATCAACAGCTTCTTCGATTGGCATTACGTTTGCTAATTTGAAGAATGCAGACTGAAGAATTGTGTTAGTACGTTTACCCATACCAATTTCAATTGCTTTGTCAATAGCGTTGATTGTATATAACTGAATGTTGTTATCAGCAATATATTTCTTAGCTTCTGCATTTAAGTGATGAGCTAACTCTTCATCAGACCACTGGCAGTTGATCATGAATACTCCGCCTGGTTTTACGTCCTGAACCATCTTGAATCCTTTTGTTACATAAGATGGGTTATGACATGCAACGAAGTCTGCCTGGTTGATGTAGTATGGGCTTCTGATTGGTTTGTCACCAAATCTCAAGTGAGAAATCGTAACACCACCAGTCTTCTTAGAGTCATACTGGAAGTAAGCCTGGATATATTTGTCTGTATGGTCACCGATGATCTTTGTAGAGTTCTTGTTAGCACCTACAGTACCGTCACCACCAAGTCCCCAGAATTTACATTCTACAGTTCCTTCAGCAGCTGTGATAGGAGCTGGTTTTACTTCTGGTAAGCTTAAGTTTGTAACGTCATCAACGATACCGATTGTGAAACGTGCTTTTGGAGCATCTTTCTCTAATTCTTTGTATACAGCGAATAAGCTTGAAGGTGGTGTATCTTTAGAACCTAATCCGTAACGTCCGCCTGTTAATACGATTGTATCAAGACCTGCCTCACGAAGAGTTGTAGCTACGTCTAAGTATAATGGATCACCAAGTGCTCCTGGCTCTTTTGTTCTGTCAAGTACTGCAACTTTCTTAACTGTCTTAGGAAGAGCTTTTAAGAATGCTTCAGATACCCATGGACGATATAAACGAACTTTCACTAATCCGACTTTCTCGCCTTTTGCTGTTAAGTAATCAATTACTTCTTCAGCAACGTCGTTTACAGAACCCATAGCTACGATAACGCGCTCTGCATCTTCTGCTCCGTAGTAGTTGAATAAGTCATAGTTTGTTCCTAATTTCTCGTTAACCTTAGCCATGTATTTTTCTACGATAGCTGGTAATTCATTGTAAGCTGTGTTACAAGCTTCACGATGCTGGAAGAAAACGTCTCCGTTCTCATGAGATCCACGCATAGCTGGATGCTCTGGATTTAATGCATGTGCACGGAATGCAGCTACTGCGTCCATATTGCACATTTCTTTCAGATCTGCATAATCCCATTTCTCGATTTTCTGAATTTCGTGGGATGTACGGAATCCATCGAAGAAGTTGATGAATGGAACTTTTCCTTCGATTGTTGCTAAATGAGCAACCGGGCTTAAGTCCATAACTTCCTGTGGGTTTGTCTCACATAACATAGCGAAACCTGTCTGACGACAAGCATATACGTCACTGTGATCACCGAAAATATTTAAAGACTGTGTTGCAACGGTACGTGCAGAAACATCAAATACACATGGAAGCTGCTCACCAGCGATTTTGTACATGTTAGGGATCATTAATAAAAGACCCTGAGATGCTGTAAATGTTGTTGTTAATGCACCTGCAGCAAGGGAACCGTGAACTGCACCTGCAGCACCTGCTTCGGATTCCATTTCTACTACTTTGACCTGATTGCCAAAGATATTTTCCTGTCCTGCTGCTGACCACTGATCGACAGTATCTGCCATAGGGCTGGATGGTGTAATTGGGTAAATAGCTGCAACATCTGTAAACGCATAAGCTACATGAGCTGCTGCTGTATTACCGTCCATTGACTGTTTTGCTCTGGACATTACTTATTCCTCCTTAAAAATATAAAAAATTGATAGAATGTCTTTGCTAACCCGGGGCACACTGCTATCCCCCGCCAGCTTTCGACTTAATTCACATTTTAGCATTTAATTTGTCCGTTGTAAAGAATTCAGACTGTACAAAACAAAGTACAAAGCTATAAACAAATGTCATATATAATCCTTAAAAAACAGGAATTTATAAATATTTTCTTTCAAATTCATCTGCCGGGATCGGTCGGTCAAACAGATACCCCTGCCCATATTCAAATCCATGACTTTCTAAGAACTGGCGCTGTTCTTCTGTCTCAATTCCCTCCACAACGATCTCTTCTTTGGCTGCACGGATGAATTTTCCCATCTGGGATACAAATTCACCCCTGTTGTCCACCATCACTTTGTCGGTAAAACTTTTATCTATCTTGACAACATTCGCCGGTATTTCATAAAGCACGCTCAAAGACGAATATCCCGTGCCAAAATCATCAATGGCAATGCGGAATCCCATCTGTGCCAGTTCGATCATGCAGCGCTTCAGGTCTTCGAGTTTTTCTGTCATAACGCTCTCGGTAACTTCCACTTCAATATAGGAAGGATCAATGTCATACTTTTCCATTGTCTCATGTATCCGCTGCAAAAATGCCTCACCACCGTTTTCAAAGTGTTTTCTTGAAAAATTAGTTGAGATTGTAAACAGACTTTTTCCGGATTCCTTCCACTTTGTCATATATTTCAGCAGCTGCTCTAATATAAAGAAATCAAGGTCTTTGATATATCCCATCAATTCCAGTGCCGGCACAAAGCGGTTTGGCTGTAAGTAACCGTCCTCTCCAAAATGCCATCTTGCAAGTGCCTCTGCCCCATAAATCGTATTCTCTTTCAGCCGGAACTTTGGCTGTAAAAACATTTCAAACTCCCCACGCTGGATCGCAGCATAAAACCGGGTTGCGATCAGCACCTGTTCGTCACGTGTCTGACGCATTTTTTCTATATAGACAACACCGGATGTGATATTGTGTTCTTTTGCATATTTTCTTGCAAGATTTGCGCTCTCCAGTATCGTCTCAAACGAACTCTTTTCTGACAGGAAGCAGATTCCTGCCGAAAGCTTCATTCCTCCAGCGGGATAACGTTCCTGCAGCTTTGCCTCAAACTCTTCATTTCCTTCCTTAACACGCCTCCGGAGCTCCTGCTGGCTCTTTCCCTTGGACAATACAAGGAAATAATCTGAGTACATACGGCATGCCGCCATTACTTTTTTGCGTTCCAGCAGCCGGGAAAATTCTTTCAGGATACTGTCTCCCATCTCTGCGCCGAAATTTTCATTGACATAAGAAAAATTATTGACATCCACCATAGTCAGTGCGTAAGTATTCTCCTGTGGATTTTCCTCTGCCTCCAGAAGCTGTACCAGTTTTGTCCTGAAAGCTTCCAGATTATATAAGCCCGTCAGCCGGTCTCTGTTTTTCAATTTATGGATCGCCTGCTGATCTTCCTGCATTTTCTCACGCAGCGTCACAAATACGGCAACCACTCTGCTCAGTTCGCAGATGGTTCCAATCTCTTCTGTGCGCCACTGCTTGTCCTGTTCAACCGAGCCAACATCGATGCATCCGGTTTTTCCATTCGAATACTCAAACTTTACTGCAGCGATCGACTGGATCGGGATGGCATTTCCTGACCATTCCTTCCACTCTTTCTTCCGCTTTTCCTGCCACTTCGAGGTTGTCTGTACAAATTCTCCCACCTCAGCCTTCACCAGTTTCGACCAGGTGATTGGAAGTACATTCTTCTCATAAATCTGTCCCATGTCACTCCAGCAGTTGGTAAGTAACATATTCTTTCCATCTGGTGCATATTCAAAAACAGATACCATATTCATCTGATATTTTCTGCCTATCTGTTCTAAGAGTACATTCAGAGAGCCATTGATATCCCTTGCATGCGACAGCAGACTGAACGCCGTATTTAAAAATTCTTTGTCTGCCACCAGGTTTCTGCGATTTTCGTTTTCCTCAGCGCGGTTCTTTCCTTCACAGTCCCCCTCCTCGGTCTCTCCGGCAAAGCCATAATGATTTTTTCCATTTTTCTTAATGTGATACATAGCATGATCGGCACGCTCAAACAACGTATTATAATCATATCCGTCTTTTCCTGTCACAGCCATTCCGACGCTCATTGTCACATGAATGACAGCTCCGTCTCCGGAAAGTGTTTTCCGGACATTCCTGCACATCTGCTCTGCTTTTTTCTCTGCTTCTTTTACAGAAGTGTCCTTCACAAAGACTATAAACTCATCCCCACCGACACGTCCAACAACCGCTTCATCCGTAAACTGTTCGCGTATCAGTGTTGCAATATCTGATAACACCATGTCTCCAACAGTATGTCCGAATGTGTCATTGATCTTCTTAAAGTCGTCAATATCAATGACGTAGAGTACATGCGTTCCCTGTGTTGATTTTTCAAGAAACGCATCTACCATTTCTCTGGAAGCTGTCTTGTTGTAAATCCGCGTCAATGGATCTAACTGTACTTCCCTCAGAAGCTTCTCCCGGACCGCCCGTTCTGTGCTGATATCATAACTTCTTCCTATAATATGGCTGATCTTTCCATCATAATCTGCGATACTCTGATAACAGGTTCTGAAATAAGCATATTTTCCGGATTCTTTTCCCCCCTGACGCAGACGGTATTCCGCAGTTCCTTTCATCTCCCGTTGAAGCGCCGTCTCAAACATCTTCTGAAATCTTTCCCTGTCGTCCGGGTGTATGGCTCCATAAAGTTCTTCTATCCCGGCATATTTCACACTTTTGTCCTCCGCGAATTTCAGATAACATTCCGGTATCTCAAATTGCTGTTTTTTCACATCATAATCAAGGACAATATCATCGGAGACCTCTTCCAGCATATGATAGCGCTCGTTCACAAGCATGATCTCATTTTCCATCTTCTTGCGCTCTGTAATGTCCCAGCAGGATACAAGATAATATGGAACTGCACTTCGATATGCATAAATCTGAAACTGAAACATTGCCCAGATTACCTGCTGATCCGCCGAAACAATTCTTGCCTCAAATTCATCCGATGTTTTTCCCCGGCGACAGACCTCAGCAGCATCCTCAAACATCATATAATCTTCCATATGGATCAACTGCGCCATGCTCATTTTTTCCATGCTGAAGTCCGCCAATTCGTATCCGCTCATCCTGCAAAATTCACGGTTTGCGGTGTCAATCGTCAGCTCATTTCCCCCTTTTACAGTGATCAGACCAACCGGAAGCTCATATATGATATTTTTTAAATCTTTACGTTCACGCTCCGACTGCCTGAGCTGATCTTTATAATCTATTTCTTCCTTATTAAACTCTGCCATCCCCAACTTCTCCTTTTACAAAACCCCGATTAGAATAATTATAACAAATTTTTACATAACAAGAAAGAATTTCTCTTGTTTTTCCTTATATTTTCTTGGCATAGATTTTTCTTGAAAAAACAACGGTTTTATGTATAATAAAAATGATGCGTTTAAACCAAGAAATATGTAAAATAGAGGTATTACAATGATACAAGCAAATAATGTAACATTACGTGTAGGCAAAAAAGCCTTATTCGAAGATGTAAATATCAAATTGAAATAGTTATGTTTTATTGTGTGTTATAATGTCTCGTATTTGCTGAATATAATAAGGAAATGATTTTATATTGTCTTGTATTTTTTTATAGAAATTTGTGTATGATTTGTGTATGATTGAGTACAAAGAAAGGGAGGGTTGCCAGTGTGTCGGCTCCTCCCTTTCTTTGTTCCTTAGTTCCTTAAAATGCGTTTGCAACCTTTGCCATTTGCTCCGCCTTGGTGTCTGGCAGTACATGGCTGTATAGATCCATCGTCATTGATAATGTGGCGTGGCCTAATATTACTTTTAACACCTGCGGATTCATGCCGCTTTCTATGCATCTTGTAGCGAATGTGTGTCGCGTTGTATGCAATGTAAAATAGGGGAATTTAACGCCGTCATTTTCCATATTTTCAAGCATTACTCCTATTTCGTGGGTTATGCGTTTCCTGCTGATCGGCTCACCCATTACAGAAAAAACAAAATCATCATTATTGATCTTTGTAACATTCCCTTTGCTTTCCTTGTATCGCTTTTCCTGCCGCTTTAGTATGTCGTACGCTTTGCCAATCATTGGGATGTCTCTCTTGCTTGTTCTGGTCTTTGGTGTATCGTTTCGCCATCCTCCGCCCTCACTTGGTACAAGTGTATGTTGTATATGAATAACTTTGTTCTTAAAATCTACATCAGACCATAGTAGCCCGCCTAATTCGCCGTTACGCATTCCCGTGCATATTGCCAGTTGAAAAAGATTACACAAATAAGATTTTTCTGCATACTGCATATATATTTCTTGTTGTTCTTTAGTGAACACAACTCTTTCTTTTTTTGCTTTTCCTTTTGGTCTGGTAATGAGTGAAAAAGGGTTCTTTGCGATCAATTCGTTTTTATACGCCTGCTTAAATGCACCAGATAGCACGCAATATGTCAACATTATTGTATCGTCTGCATATCCCTCTTTGCTCATAGTATTCAACACTTTTTGCAGGTGTTCTGCTCTAATATCTGCCAGTTTCAATTTTCCAAGTGGTTTTTTTAGATATGCCGAATAATGTTTTTTATAACTCTCAACAGTGCCTTGCTTTACTGTATTTTGTTTGTATGTTGTAATCCATTCATCAAACCAATCATCAAAGGTCAATTTACTTTCTTTTACAAATGTTCCATGTTCCAAAGTATAACGCAAATCAACCATTTTCTTTTTTAGTTCTGTAAGATTACGATCATAAAGCGTGTGACTGGTTCCGTGATAGGTTACACGCCCCATATATAAACCGTTTGTTCTCTGTGTAATGCCCGCCGGTAGTTTCTTTCCGTCTAACCCTTTCGCCATATCATTGCGCCCCCTCTCTGTCTAATATTTCGCCGCTGAGTGCGTCTATAACGTCCCCTGCGGCGTTTATTGTAATTATCATACATCCGCCCACACTATCCGTTATTTTCACGCTATCGGCTTTCTGTGGCTTTATTTCAACGTCTGTAAATGTTCGTCTATCCATCGCATAATTTTATATTGTGCTATGGTCTGCGCTCCTTTTACCATATGCAAAACCGCCTTTCTACAGAAAAAGGGCAACACGCCGGAATACGTGCCGCCCCTCTCTTTAACTATGAGGCTTTTTGTCTGCCTCTGCTTTCTCATACCCTTGTTTATAAGCCTCTGCCACAATCGCCGCCATGGTTGCATAACTTACAGCCTGATCTTTAATATATCCGCTGTTTCTTGCAATCCTGTAGGCCTCATGCATCCCTATTAGTTGGCTCATTGGTAGCCTTTGCCTCCTTAGGAAATTCATAATTGAAAAATTGCCGCTGTGGCTCTCGCTTTATAAAAAAGTCTCTGATTCTCTTTTTTCTTGGTGTAATCGTTAAAACTATCATAGTGTTACCCTCCGGTATCTATGTTTTTTTGTGTCCAGTCGAGCATTCATCGAATCTTTCCGGTGTGTGTTCATGGGGTTAATATTCTAGTATTTTCTGCGGCGTTCCGTAACTTTTCCCAATATGCAAACTCTCCCCATTTCTTCCGTTGCAATAAATTCATCCGCAAAAGCGTTATTGGATGGGATCAACCACACGCCGCCATCAATATGTTTTAATCTGCGGACGGCTCTATTTCCATCAAGCAGTAACAAAGCAATATCGCCATCTTTCACGCTTTCGCTATCTGCGTCAATTATTAGAATATCCCCCGGTTCTATCTCCGGTTGCATTCCATTACACATTTGCAATTCTGCAATAATCTTTGACACGTTGCTTTCCTCCTTTTCTTTTCCTTGACAAGGAAGCGCACGCACAATAAAATAAAATAGTGGTGGTTTCATCATCGAGAATGTGGAGCGGCTCCCCTGGCTGTGGTAGGTTTCGGGGTGCCGTTCTTCTTTGTACTAGCTTAAATCTTTTAAATACACTTCGTAATCATCCAGCATTTTACGCTTGTAATCATGTAACACGTCTTTTTCTCCTGTGTCCTTTTCGCACTGTTCTGAAAATTCGTCAAGGAAGCCTTTATATTCCTTAATAGCTTTGTCCTGTAGTGCCTTTCTTTCTGTTGCGCTGGTTGTGTTTTTCAATTCGTCAAGTAATTTTGCACCTTTCCCAGTGAAAAACTGTTTTTCCTTTTCATAAAAAAGGCTTGTTATTGTTGCATTTTTGATTATCATGTTTCTATCTCCTTTCTGTATTTTTTGTAGTTATTGTAACTACTATGTAGTCATTATAACATCATTTGTTTTTGTAGTCAATATGGTTTCACTTGTATTTATTGCTTTTTTATGCTATTCTTCCGTTATGGAGGTGCAAGCATGAGCGAAAACACAAACAGCGTTAAACCAACAAGCATCAGAATACCTGACGATTTGAAAAAAGAACTTGAAAAAATCGCATCTTCACAATCACGATCATTTAACAATCTTGTAAATATCGTATTACGTGAATATGTTTCAAATCATTCAGAGAACTAACACCCGGCAGAATAATAACCGGGTGTTTTTCTTTGCCCTTTCTATGCTCTGTATTGCCTTTTTAAAGCTCTCAACGTGCTTTTGTGTATAATTGTCATTGAAAGCATTAAAAAGGCAATGCAAGGCTCTCACGCACTCACACACATATATTAGTATCTGCTTCCCACAGCATTAAAAGCGTCATACCCCGCTGATCCGTATTTTATTTGTGCGTTGTCCTGCGCTTCCTGCCACATTATCTTTGTTTCCTCTTCAACGGTTGCTTTCCACACGGTACGCATTAAACAATTTTTGACAGCTCCGCCATGTCTCGCCGCTGCTTTTACTCTTTTCCGGCTTTCTGTGTCGTTCACATCTAACACAATGCCGGACGATCTAAGCGTTCTGCGTTCAAAGGAGCGTAACACCGGAGCCGAGAAATCATCGTCGGTCAAATAGCCCGGGTTAATCTCTAATCGTTCGTGCAGCCTCTGGAAGTGATCCCCAGATATAAGCGTCTCGCCGTTTACATCACTCCTTGCAATATCTATAGCGGTCGCCTGATCGTCTTTGTATATCTGTATAAAACTAAGTAAATAGCCCTCTTCGTCATCGAACAAAGTCAAATAATAGTCCGGATCCGGCATCTTAAACCGCTCTTTGAGAATCGCGGCGACGTTGGTGTTGTCCCTGGTCAATCGTGACAATAATTTCATAGCCCAATAATGACCGGCGCACTTTTCAAGCAATACACCAATTTCGAACTCGGTAAAATTTCCATCGGTTGCCTCTGCTACGTTCTTGATTTCCTCGAAAGTGGTATCATGTGCGCCCTCTGACACTGAATTTTCAACCGTTGCACGTGCATTCGCAAAAGCGGACATGATCGAATCCCGCGCCGTATCTCTAACCATCTGCATAGCTGCCGCCGTTGCCGCTCTGACTTTGCTTTCCTGCTCGTTCTTGTGTTCTTCCGTGTAAATTGTCTGTGATCTTATTTCGGCGATCTGCTCCGCCTGTGCCTTTGCTGCCTGGTTGATTGCAATAATAAAATCTTTCGTTGTTTTCTCTAATGATCTGCTTAACATATTTTTTCCTTTCCTCAATCTTCTTTTTTAGATGTCAACGTGCTCGCGCAAATAGGGCTGTCATCCATCCTCTAAAATGTCTGTGAAATCCGGCTCAATGTCTCCGACGGTTATTTGCGGAATGCCTTTTACAATTTCCTCTGCTGTTGGTAAAGATTCCATTTGATTAACTGGAACCGCGGAAACATCATATTGATCTTTATAACCAAAATGATTTTTAAGAAGAAAGCACGATGTAGCCGGGTTTATCTTTCCGCAAATGCTCCATTGTTCCAATAATGCAGCAATAACCTGTTTTGCTCTTCCTACTATCTCCCCTTTCTTCCCTCCTGCCTGCTCCCACTTCCATAAATTCTGGCGTGATGTCCCTATACACAACGCCATAAGCTCAACCCCTGGGCGTAACTGTTTTTCTGTGCACCATTCAAAAAAATACCGTACACGGCTTTCTAATTCGTCTGGGTCATTAGTATTTATTTTGGGAAGTTCTCGCAATTCTTCCATAGCTGCCACCATTCCGCCCATTTCCTCCGGTTTTAATGCCGGTTGTTGAGCGTTGGGAAAGTTGCTTTTCGGGTTTCCTTTCGCCATCCTTTTCGCCTCCTCTCTGCCGTAGTGTTATTTTATCCGGGAAACTTAACACCTCCGCCGTGGTTCCCAGTTAAAACCATTATTCCTTGTTTTCTTTTTTCAAAGCCTGCAGTTGTCCATATTCATTTCTAAACAAAATAGAATTGTATGGGTTATCCTTGTTTTTCCATCTTCCGACGAGTATTTTTCCATCATCAAAATACTTTACAGATATAAACGAAACAAGATCGCACTCTAAAAATATAAACTCTGTACAATCATCCTCAGCAATTACAGAGATAACACGGCTAAGAAAAACAAGGTCGTCTATTTCTTCTCTGCTTGCTGCTTTTCTGTATTTAATCTTCTGATCGGGGCCGGTCCATCCGGCTTTCCATTTCTGCATATTATTCACTTTGTGCCCTCCTCTCGTTAAATGCTATAAATCTGTGACCAACAGACGCTCTTTGTATTTGTCGTGATGCAGTAATCAATCAATTTAATAACTTGGTTCGTACTTCGTTCATTAACACGCCCTGCATAATCCTTAGAATGACTTTCTATAGCCTGCCCGACTTTATCAACAGCGTAATAGTTTTTGAATGTGTCCCCTCGGGTGTACTTGTACGTTACCCATCTATTAAAGGCTTTTTTCAGTTCTTCTGGAAATCCTCGCTTTTCTGAAACATCATTAGCCGCAGACAATGCCTCTGTTTCTGTAAGTGTTGGAACGTCAGACTTCTTTATGTCTGACGATCCCACTAATTTATTAGTGGGATAATATATACTGTTTCTTTCATTCTTACTTTCTTGTTTAAAAACATTCTTGTTTGTCGTCACTTTTTGGCTTTTGGTCTGTCGGTTGTCTGTCGGTTGTCTGTCATTCTTTCCGTCATTTTGTCCGTCACTTTTTTGGTACAATCCCCAATTAAGTATTGAAATAAGGGAGTTTTTATTACTTGTTTGTCTGTCAATCTGTCCGTCATTCTGAAAGTCGTTTAGAACCCTCCTGACCTTGCTTTCGTTCAACTTTAGTTTGTCAGATATGGAGATACAACCCGTTATGAGCTGTCCCGGTTGTAATACAATCCTCTTCCCCTTAAATATTGCCTGTTTCTCTTCGTGCGTAGCATTCAGTAACAAGTATGCCCATACCGCGAAATGAGCGGAGTCTTTCATAACAATCGGATTGTCAAGCGTCTTTCTGTGTAACTTAATCCACCCTTCCAAGTGTCCTCCTTTCTAGTAATGAACTCTAACCGTTACATTTTACAATGTGTAACACCGAGTAATGCAACCGTTACAATTCGTCACGTAAATATTTCTCGATTCTGGGAATGTCATACACAACACACCTTACGGAAATCTTTATCTTCGCATCCGCTGCTTCGGCCAATTTGTCGAGCTGATTTCTTCCAATCTGAAACCACGCACACGCCTCTGGTGCTTTTCTGTATGGTGATTCCTCTAATGGTTGGTGTGATAATTTTACCTTGCCCATCAATTCCGCCTCCTTTCTTCAAATTTTGATGTTAGCCAATAATGTCTTTTGTATTTTTTTGTATTGAATTGTATTCTCTTGTATTGGCTTAATGCGAAAATAACACATAAAATCAAAGAAAGATATTGACTAAATAAACAAGGATTTTTCCCATAAAATCAACATTGTACAGTCCGTTAAACATTGCTGTTCGTTCTTTGTATAGCGGACTATACAACGCTTTTTTCTGTAATATTCTCAAACACTGAAAAACACTGTTCGTTTTTGATTTTTTTAATTTTATTGTGCAATATCACTATTTCAACAATAAAATTTTTATGTTGGTTGGAAAGAAAAACCGTTTCTGCTCTTCTGTTCGCGTACTGCGTCCGTTATCGTCCGGCCTCCGATTTCTACAATAGTCTGCTCGTTTTTGTCTGCCTGCCGCTTTGCCTGTGTTTCTACGTTCTGAATTGCCGGAACTATAACAGACTCTGCTATATCCCTAAATGCTACCGTTAGTGGGTTATCTGTCACGATTGCAGCTTGTACAGTTCCGCTTATGCTGTTATGTGTGTACCGCTGCACACTTATATCACGGTTGAAATCTTCTCCATAATTTACCCGGTAATCTTTTAACGCTGCGTCATTGATTAACAACCTCGGATTTATAGAAACATTGTCAAAAGGTGCAAGCCATCCGGAAACAGCCTTTTTAGTGCTTTCTCCTGCGGTATCAATGCCCTTGTTAAATCCCTGGACCGTATACAATCCGAATTTTTCAAACACTCTAGAGGGGGAGTTAATATCAAGTTTTTCCTTGAACCAGTCGGAGACCTTGCCCGCCCATGATTTCACAGCATTCTCACAATCTTTATAAAAACTGTTTATACCGTTAGCAAATCCATCAATAATATTTTTTGCAAATCCCCGGAAAGCCGACGCACTCGCCGTATCTGAAAACCATGTTTTCACATTAGAGGCCCATGTTGTTATACTGCTTTGACAATCGCTATAGGATGTAGAAATTTTTCCTTTAAATCCGTTTATGATATTATGCGCATAAGTTGAAAATGTCGTGCTATTAACTGCGCCATGTGAACTACCATAGAAGTAACTCTTTATATCTGCCGCCCATGCAGAAATATTGTCTCTAGTTGAAGTATATGTGTTTCCGATTTTTGTTCTAAATCCTGATATGACATCATTTGCGTAAGTGATCCATGTATCTTTATTGATTGCGCCGAAAGAAGTACCACTAAACCACTTTTTGACATTCTCAGCCCATGCAGAAATATTGTCTTTTGTAGTTGAATATGCACCGCCTATTTTATCTTTAAAACCGCCTATGATATTTTGCCCGTATGTTTCCCATGTTGATTTACATATTTTCCCGAATGATGTACCAGAAAACCAATCTTTGATTTTACCAGCCCATTCTAAAACTTTGGCTTGACAATCTGAGAATTTGCCGGAAATACCAGATATTAACCCCTCGACGATATAGCCTCCCATTGTCTGCATTTCCTTTGATGGGCTGTGTATTCCGAATGCGTCTTTGAATCCATCAATAAAAGGCTGAAACAGATTGTTTTTTATCCATGTGCCGCAATTTTTCAATGCGTTTGCTATCCCATTCCATAACCCGGCGATAATGTCCCCGCCCGCATTCTGAATGTAAACGTTGAAGTACTCTGACAGATCACCCCAGGATTTTTTTAACATATCCCAAATACTGCCGACAAAATCAATCGCACCCTTTACAGCAGATCCGAGAAGTTTTCCCAAGCTCTTAGAGACACCGGACCAGTCAAAACCTGTAAAAAAATCCTTGATAGCGTCAACGATATACTGAGGAACCGCCGCCCAATCTGTGCCGGAAACAACCCCGTATAAAGAATCGCACAAGACTTTTATTGCGTTTGATAAGGCTGAACCAATCGACCCCCAGGAAAGATTTTTAAAAAATCCACCGATTGCCGAAACAATCCCTTTTCCCAATGCCGCGAAATCCGTTTTCTTTACAAATCCGTTAAATGCATCAAATAATTTTGTTGCAACTTTTCCAATAGCTGCGCCGCCTTTGCTCCACTCAATGCCTTTTATTGCCGTTGTTATGGCGGTTCCTATACTCTCCCCTAAATTTGTAAAGTCAAAAGTTGACACAAAATCATAAAGCAGATCAATAATAGAATTGAACCCATTACACACCAAAGAGCCAACCGCCGGCCAGTCTATCACATTTACGGCGGAATTTAGGCCGGTTGCAAGTGATCGTCCTATAAGTCCCCAGTCTATCGTTGTTAAAAGAGTATTTGCAAATGTCAGGGCGGTATTGATACCCTCGCCAATGGTAGAACCTACCAGAGACCAATCTAATGCCCCTACAAAGCCATTTATAAATGTTCCTATACTCTGTGCTATCTTCTTTGATGTTTCTTTGATTTTCGCCCAGTCTATGCCCTCTAGTGCTGCGTTGATCTTTTCCGCCACCATCGCGCCAATTTCTGAAAAATCCGCCTTTTCCCATGCGTCTTTTATCATCTGCGCGAGATTTGCAAACTTGTCTCCGACTTTCTCAGTCTCGAAAGAGTCCGCCGGATTAGTTGCACCAGATCCGCCGCCGTTATCGTTGTTGTTGTCCTGTAATATATTTAACTCATCAATTCCGGCTGTAGCCGTTGCAAGTTTCTTTGTGTTCGCTGTTGCTTTGTCCAGACTTTCCGCATAATTTCCTACAACCTTTTTTGCATGAGTAAATGTTGACTTTCCTGTTAATGCAGCGAAAAATTGACCGATGGCGTTCGTTGCTTCAATCAGTTTTGATATAAAAGCGTTAATAATAGGGGTAACGGCATTTATAAGCGGCTCAAATGCTGCAATCATGCTATTTCCAAGCTGTTTCAACCCAGACTGCATAGCAGAAATATTTTTATTGAACTCTGTACCCTTTGCCGCCGAATACTGCGCCAGTGTGTCAAATCCCTGCTTCATGGTGTTTAATAATGCCGTAATTGCCCGGCGTAATACCATAAATGCAAATAAGCGTGTTACGCTCCTTATTTTCTTACCAAGTCCGTTAAATGCTGCGCCAAGTTTGGGAATCTGAGATTTTAAGCCCCTCAATGCTCCGGCGGCTTTCTTACACGCTGCAACAATCCCGGAACCAATAGAACCCAGTTTTGCAAAAGCTCCCTTTACTGCTCCACTAATTCCAGAAAGTACCGTTTTTAAGCGGCTTGTCTGCTCTGTTGCACCTGTCAGAGAGTTTTTATAATTTCGCATCTGCTCCGATGCTTCCGCTAAATCCTGTGCCGCCCTCTCGTATGTCGTAGAATCAAAAGCCTTTGCCCCGCTCTCCATCTGCTTCATGGTGTACTTTGCCTGGTTCATGCCGTCTATGAGATCCTGCATATCTGCGTTGAACTTCTCCGTACCAGAACCAAGCGCAATTTTTTCACGAATGCCAGAAAAAGCCGTCTTTAACTGTTCGGCTATACCTTTTAGCGTCTGCATCTTTCCGCCCATTTTCTGGACATTCTCCGCCGCCTCTGTCTCGGTCTGTGCTACTTCTGTAAATGACTGCTTTATATTATTCGCCGCATATGTCGCCACGCTTTCAACTTTTTCCACATCCTCAGCAGATCCGAGCCGGGATTTTATAACGCTTTCGTCTGTTGTTCCGTAGTTCTGCAGATTCTCCGCCCAGTTTGGTTTTTCCCAGAAATTAAGCGACTTTTGTGCGTTTACTTTATCCATAGCCGAATATAACTGTTCTAACGCGCTTTTTGCTTCTGCAATGTCATAAACTAAATTTCTGTATTGTTTAGAGTTTTCATTTATTCCTGATACAGTTTTTAATTTATTTTCTTTTTTTGTCAGTGCATCAAGCCGGGCCTCCACCTGTGCAATTTGTTTTCTTAATTCTTCAGGATTTCCTGACACTTTGATATTAGAAAACGCTGTCTGCAGTTTCTTCTGGAAGTCCTCGAAACTTTCCATTTCCTGCCGTAATTTCTTTGTGTTTATACCATTCAATGCCGTTTTCATAGCTTTCAGGCTCTCTATTGTCTTATCTATTCCTTTATCTGCCTTTTGTGTCGTTGCTTCGATTTCGAGGGTAATACTATCTACTTTATCCGCCACGTTTAACACCGCCTTTCGTTTTCCGGCACTAAAAAAGAGCCGGGATTTTCTCTCGGCTCTACGCGGCTCTAATTGATTAGATGCTTATTTCTTAGATCCTACGATAACGGCAACACATAAAAAAGCCGTAACGCATACGATTGTTGTACAAATAACAGCGATCATTTTTCTTTGCTCCTTTCCTCATAGCCTATTTTGTAGGCTTTTCTTATAGAATCAACAAGCCAGTTTTGAAACTCTCCCGGTATGTTGTATCCGTCTATCACAATCTTTTCAAGATCCGCCAGTCTGTTAGTGTTCTCTTTGGCATCAATTACACCTGTGTTATAGGCTACCGTTACCATATCCGCAACCGCCCCGGCGTTCTCCATCTTTTCCGCTGTCGGCAATGTATGACCGTACATTTTGCCATATATGGCGAGTTTGTGCTTTACATTATGCATCTCTACACCTCCACAAGCTCGCTAGGGCTACACTCTAAACACATAGCAATCTTATTTATGGTTTTTATTGTCGGCTCCCTCTGTCCTCTTAAAATAGCCGTTATTGTGCAATTACGAACGCCGCACCCCTTAGCAAGCTGTTCTTGTGTCAAATCTTTTGCACACATCAGATCAATAATCTTTGCTTTGTTTGCTTTCATCGTGATACCTCCAT
>ERZ1026856.327-NODE-327-length-32118-cov-7.408321_pt1 | contig 32118 bp, 36 predicted proteins | sample MGYA00380158_ERZ1026856 | MGnify/ENA primary metagenome ERZ1026856 (study PRJEB33269, sample SAMEA4719794) | human gut metagenome | biome: human-associated habitat; feature: organic feature; material: feces | place: Cameroon | collected 2013-10 ...
TTAGGGCCATTAAGTCGGACAGAGCAAAAGTCGTTATGACCGCAGGCTGTATTTCAGAACCCACTGACATAACGACTTTCATTTCAAATATTTAGGGAGATAGGCAACTCGGCAAATCAGAATTTATTTGTAAGAAAAAATAGCAGTGGCTGTCGTAACTCACTGCTAGTTTTTCCTTCTAAGACAATTTAATTTTATTTCCTGTATATTATGGGTACATATAATCAGCCAAGGTTTCCATGGCTTCTATAGCCTGAGTGCCGGGATTTACCGTAAAGAGATTGTAAGGCAGAATATGCACCCGATTGTTCTTCACCGCGTTAGTACCTGCCCAGGCTGGGTTGGCTTCCAAATCTGTACGAAGTTTTTCCTGCATAGTCTGAGGATTCCCCATCATAATCACAAAAATGGCGTCTGGATTCTGGGTAGCCAAAAACTCCATACTCAAAGGTATGTAGGCATCTCCCTTGCCGAGATTATCAGCCAGATTGCCCCCGCCCAGCTGTTCAACCAAGGAGCCAGTAAAGGTTTTCTTGGTAGCCATGCTAAAGCTTTCTGGATTGCCAAAAATAATTACGCTCTTGGGCGGAGTTTTACCCTGAATATGAGCCAGCAATTCCTGACGCTGGGATTTCATGGCATTGATTTTTTCCTCTGCCTGCTGACTATGACCTGTTAATCTGCCATAAAGCTCCAAGGTGTTGTAAATATCCTCAAAGCTGTTAAGGCTGTTAATGTACACAGGTATGCCAGCTTTTTCCAAGATAGGAATTAGATTCTGGTGATAAGGTACATTGGTGCCAATAACCAAATCTGGCTGGAGAGCTACAATAGCTTCCACATTGGGACTGTGAATAATCCCCACATCCTGAGCTGAGGCTGTAGCCTGATTTACTTCTTCGGAATAGGTCTGAGAAGAAGCCTTGCCTACAATATTTTCACCGCCACCAGCAGCCACATACAAATCCACATTGGAGGCATTGAGAACCACCACCCTCTGAGGGTGGGCTGGCACATTTACCTGCCGTCCAGTGCTATCCACCAAAACCTGATTGCCACTTTGGGAAGCGTTGCCCTTGCCAGCAATATCTCTCCCCATAAGCAAAAAGCCTATGGCCGCCAACACCAGCAGAATAGCAATACCAAAGCCGATTTTTCTTTTCATCATCCATCTCCTTTGTTCTAAGTGAGTAACTACCAAAAATCTAGCAGTTACTCATTTTAGACCTGCTTAGAAATTCCAATTTACGCCAGCCCGCCATATACGCCCGCTCAATCCCAAGGCGGTAGACTCAGTATTCAATATATTATCTACACCAAGATATACACGAGAATCCTTAGCCAGTTTTTTACTAACTACAAAATTCAAATTACTTCCAGCATAATTATCTGTTGATGTTCCAGTACCATGACCAGTACCAGCATATAGATAGTCAGAGAACCAATCATTCCACAATGTTGCACTAATACCAAAATTTTTATTTTCATATTGCAACTGTAAAGAAGCTGTATGGCGTGCTCTATTCTGTAATCTTGTGTGGTTAATATCATCAATACCATCCAAATAATTATACACAGCTCGCAAGGTAAAATTATCATTTAATTTTTGTGATAATTCTGCTTCTACACCTTGAATAGTTGCTCTTCCTACATTTATGTAATTTGAATAATAGATACTGGCAAGCTGTGTGGTATCGAAATCTATCAAATCTCTAACTTTATTCATAAAATAGGTCAGCTTACCAGATGTTTTTCCTTTTTCTGCCTCAATGCCAAAATCAAAATTCAAGGCACTTTCCGGCTTCAAGTTAGGATTACCATTGATATATACATACATACTTCCTGATGGATTTTTTGTCCAATTCATATAGAGTTCTGACAAATTAGGTGCTCTGTATGAGGTTCCCACATTAAATTTGAGACGGGATTTGTCACTCATCTTATATGTGCTCCCCAGTTTATAGGTAAACTTTCCGCCAAAGTCGCTATTGTGGTCAAAACGCAAAGACGGTATTACCAGCCATTTTTCATCAGACATATATTCATCCTGAATGTACATGGCAAAGTAATCCATACTCTTATACTTTGGTGTCTTGTTTGTGCCTACACCATAACCAGCTATTCTCGTGCTATCCAAGCCCTGTGTTCTATACTCACCGCCAAAGGTCAATACATTTTTGTCATTAAGCTGCATAGTGCGCTGGCTTTCCAAGATATGCTGATTAAATTTCATTTTATCATAATCTTTTTTTGTTCCATTGCTATATGTATTCTGCTCTTTATCTAGTTGTTCATAGCTATAGGCGATTTTATAATTTCCCTTTCTGTCCTTGCCACTATAAGCAATACCGCCACCTAGCTTTACATTATCATAATCAACATCTTTGATAGTTGGACTACCACCTCCTGTTGATACAGTATTTGATGCTATACCACCATTATAAAGGTTATGAAGAGGAGTTTTTACCGAGTTTGGAAATTTATATACGGTAGTTCCTGTAGAGGTTTCCGTGCTTTTCATATCCTCCCTCATATAGTCAATAAAAAATGTCAATTTCTTCTTTTTATCAATCTCATAATCTGCCTTTAGATTTAAATAATCTTTTTCGCCGAACATATTGGAAGTGTTTGTAGCACTATTGTCAACTTTTGTATAACTTGTAGTACCACTACCAGGTGGTAGAATAGGCATACCGCTAGCTGTAGTTGTTCCTGTACTACTCTCATCCTTATTAAGTTGTCTGTATTTAGCATGTTTGTAACTAAGAGCAAAATCCCATTTGTCTAGTTTGCCAGATGCATACCTAAAACCCATGTCAGACTGCCTGCTTGTCCAATCAGCAGATACTGTGGTCTGCTCCTTATCTGGTGTTTTGGTAATAATATTGATAACACCACCCATTGCATCGGCACCATATAGAGAGCTTACTGCACCACGCACAATTTCTATTCTTTCAACATTGTTCATATCAATGCGTTGCAGTTCGTAATAATTTGCCGTTTGGTCAGTTTCCTCTGTACGAATCCTACGGCCATCAATCATTATCAAGGTTTGATTGGTTTTCATGCCCCGCAACGACACCTGCTGCCCAACCATACCATTTTCCATTATGTTAATACCAGCAGCCAATTTTAATGCCTGAGCTAGATTTTCGGCACCCATTTTGTCAATATCATCTCTAGTTATTACCTCTACAGCAGCTGGTGCTTCCTTAACCAGCTGTTCAGTGCGAGAAGCAGTTACCACCACATCTCTGGTCTGAACCTGCTCTGCAGCCTGCTGACTATCTGCCGCCTCCGCAGCAGCTATCCCGACATAGCTGGTATTCATTAAAGCAGTAATTACCGCCAAGGTCAAAAAATACTTTTTTCTCTCATGCATCATCTCTCAAAAATCCTTCCTATGGAAATATATTTCAGCCCATAACAGGCTTCTTTTACTTTATAAATTGATTATCATTATCAATATGCTACCATTTTTTTACGGCATAAAAAGCTATGCCCTCTATGCCGCAGAAAACTAGACTCTATTTTTTCTATGAGTAAGTCACGCACTACAAATGATGATATATACCATAACTAGTGTCGTGTTGTCATCGTTTAGAAGCAATATTGATAGGGGCTGTAGAAGATTATACCAAACGGAAACCTTTTAAGCGCCTCGGTGCTTAATGAACGCAAGCTGCTAGGCGAAGCGTGAATTTAGCATCCGTTAGGCACTTATAAGAGCGAGAGCGAGTTTCCGTTGGTATAATCTTCTGCAATATCCCTATTTATGTTTATGCCGACATGCCCTGCATGGGCTTAGCTTCCTTTACCTTGCCTTGGGACAAAATATACTCACAGCATTCCAGCAATGACTGGGTAAGATTATTCTGCCAGAACCGCCCGGCCTGAGTCTGGAAATACATTACCTCTCCCTTACGCATCAGGCCATTTTTCAGCCATATATTCAAAATATATTCCAACTGAACCAGTTCTGGATTTTCAGCGGTGATTCCCCGCAAATCAAAATACCCCTGCTCCATATTCTGACTTATTTTCTTGTGCACCTCATCATAAGGAGATTTGCCACTCATAACCATAATAGGTTTTTTGCCCTCATCAATCATGGTTATATATTTTTCCAAATCCCGCATCTGCATAGTACTGTACTGACCGACAAAACCACCTGCACCACAGCCAAAAGGAAAAACATCTGCCCCGGTCTTGGCCAGAATATTGTACATACTCCGCTCTCGAATATCCTTGGCCCAGTGACAATTGCTCAGCCTCTTATAACCTCTGTCATTAAGCCATTTTTCTGCTGCTGCAAACATAACTGCCTGCTCTGCCCTGGTGGCTGCTGGAGGGAGGCTGCCCTTTTGAATAGCCTTGGCCATAGGACTACCACCGAAAAGATTCAGCTGGTACAAATCCATACCGGAAATAGGCAGGCTGTCAATACAAGCCAAATCCTCCATAAAGCTTTCCAGCGTCTGCCCCGGCAAACCAAAGATAATATCCACAATAATGGAAGCCTGGTCATAGGAGCTAATCAGCTTCAACCTTTCCATTACTTTTTCCTTGGTATCCAAACGACCACTGGCCTGACGAATTTTCGTATCAAAGGACTGAACCCCAATGGACACCCGATTTACCCCATTGGCAAACCAAGCCTCTATCCGCTCCTTTTGCAAATCGTAAATACGAGCCTCCATAGTGATTTCGCAATCATTGGTAAGAGGAATACATTCCTTCAACTTCTGCAATACCTTGGTAATATTGGCTGGAGATAGAGCGCTGGGAGTACCACCTCCAAAGAACACACACTGCATAGGCTTGGCCTGAAGCAATTTATCCTCCTTGGCCATTTCCAGCTCCTTGAGCAATCTTTCCACATAGCGCTGTTCCCTATCCTCATTGATGAAATTCTGAAAGAAACCGCAATATAGACAGATATGACTGCAAAAAGGAATATGAATATATACCATGCGTTTTCGGGACATATCTGGTTCTTGCTCCATTAGCTCCACCCATTTTTGTGGTGCCATAGGAGGAGGTATCATCTGTCCGCTAACACCAGGATGCACCGCTCTTTTCTGGGTAAAGCCATAGGACAGCGCATTGCTATCCCCAGTCCCTACCATTAGATCATAGTTTTCCTCTTCGAGATTATCCAGATAAGCTTGCAAACTAACTGTCATATTACCCCTCCAGTCGATTTTTCAGCTCTGTAAAATACTCCCTTGCCTTTAACAAATCCTGATTATCGGGATGACTATAGGATTCCTGTATTCTGGCCTTCCGCTCCTCAGTCATGGCATGAGGATGTCCCTCTGGGAACATTTTGGTCATCATTTCCACCATTTTGTAGGAAACAGAGCCTTGACAGATATACTGACCTACCACCTCATTACTGCTATCAAAGAGAGCGGCAATATTTTCCAAGGATTTCTTTGCATGATCAGAATCAGGATAAGCTCCCAAAGTAGCAAAGATAGCTACCTTCTTACCTTTAATGGTTTTAATAAACTCCTGGGCCTTATCGTCAGCAATTCCCCGATTAATCCAGCAGCCTACAGCTACCAAATCATAGTCACTAACATCAGGCTTTTCCTCCACTTTTACGGCCTCTACATTATTATTGAGGGCATAGGCCACAGCACTGGCCAATTTCAATGTATTACCTGTCAAACTTGATACAACAACGATACTTTTCATAAAGTCCTCCTAATAATATCATACATAATATAGGGATATTTCCCCTTGCCAATTTTCTATTTATATTTAAGCACTTATTACATTATGTGGCAAGCAAACCAAATGCCTTTGCCCTGACTGTTCCAGCTCCATAATAGTATTTTCCACCCCATAAAGCTCTGCTATCAGCTTTTCTGTGAAAACTTCCTGTACTGAGCCATCAGCCACGATTTTTCCTTTTTGCACAGCCACCACCCGATTGCTGAATCTTGCCACATGATTTAAATCATGAAGCACCATAACCACTGTCAACCCCAGTTCTCTGTGAAGCTGTCCCACGAGAAGCATCAAATCCAGCTGATGACGAATGTCCAGATAAGTAGTTGGTTCATCCAGCAGTAAAAGCTCCGGCTCCTGAGCCAAGGCCATAGCCAATCTGGCCCGCTGTCTTTCACCACCGGAAAGAGCCATAATACTGCGGTGCTGATATGCCAACATATTAGTTAGCCTCAGCACTCTATCTACTACCTGTTTATCCTTGGAACCAAATTCATCAAAAAAGCCCCGATAAGGCAATCTCCCTAGGGAAACCAATTCTCTTACTGTAATATCCCCGGGAAAGTCCATGCTTTGAGGCATTACAGCCATCGCTCTGGCTATCTGCTTTTCACTCAGGAAATGCATATCCTGACCATGCAGCAATACCTGCCCTTGGGACATTGGAAGCAGCCTTGCCATAGCCTTTAGCAGAGTAGATTTTCCGGAACCATTAGGGCCAATAATGGAGAGCACATCGCCCTGATGGATTTGCAGACTTACATCATTAATAATTATTTTGCCTCCATAACCAGCCTGTACCTGTTTTGCCTCCAAGATTATATTCTTGTCATTCATGAGCTTTTCATTCCTTTCTTCAAAAGATATAAAAAGAAGGGTGCACCGAAAAAGGACATGAACACTCCTACAGGTACTTCTATTGGAGCCAAGGCCAAGCGGGCAGCAGAATCTGTCATGCTGACAAAGGCTGCACCCCAGATAGCGGAACAAGGCAGAAGATAATCAAAATCTGAACCTGTTACCAATCTCACCATATGGGGAATTACCAGCCCCACAAAGCCCAGCATACCTGCCACGCTTACAGCAGAGGCTGCCAACAGGGCTGCTAATATTAGCAGCACAAAGCGTATCTTTTCCACTGGCAGGCCAATGCTTCTGGCAGTATCTTCTCCAAGCTGCAGGGCATTCAGCCAACGGCTGATAAAAAATACTGCTGCCAACCCCAGCAGGGTATAAGGCAAAATCATGGAAACATGGCTCCAGGATGCTCCCTGAAAGCCTCCTGCCATCCAATTAATCGTACTCTGGATTCTATCGGAATAGAAAACCATCAAGGCTGTCTGAGCACCACCAAAGAAGGCTGCCACAGCTACCCCAGCCAAAATCATTCGCAAAGGCTGTACTCCCCTTTGCCAGCTTAGGGCAAATACAATAGCCACAGCCACCATAGCCCCAATAAAAGCTGCTATTGGCACCAAATTGGTAATTTCTGGCAAAATAATCATAATCACCATGGCAAATAATCCAGCCCCGGCAGTAACTCCAATAATCCCTGGGTCCGCCAGAGGATTTCGCAAAATTCCCTGCAAAATACAGCCGGCTAAGGCCAAATTAGTACCTGCTAAAATGCCGCAAAATACTCTGGGCATACGAATCAGATAAACAATACGATAATTCTCTGACTGCACACCGAAAAACAAACCATCCTTTAACTCCTGCCAGGACAAATCCGCTATACCACAGGAAATACCTATTAGTACAGCCAGAAGCAGTATCAAGATTCCGCCTCCTATGCCGCCAAATCTTTTCAGCCTTTTGGGATTTCTTTCCGTATATACCTTATTAATTACCGCTTCCACTAATTTCAATACCTTTCATTACTACATCCATAAAATAGCTTTCCCAATCCTTATTCCCTAATCCAGTTGAAAATGTATAGGCACAGTAATAGTAATACTGCCATTGGCTCCGTGGCTAAAGGGACAGGAGCTGGCTACAGCCTTTAGGGCTGCCTTGTCCAAGTTATCATACCCGGAGGAACTGCTAACACCATAGTCCAACAAATTGCCATCAGCAGACAAGGTGGCATAAACCATCACCACCCCTTGCTGATCCATACGAATAGCCATAGATGGGTATCTTTTGTTAGCCTCCACTCTGGCCGCAAATCTGCCAGCTATATCACCAATACTTTCCGTAGGCTCTGGCTGGCTTTCTGCTCTAGCTGTACTGCCTGTGGAAATATTATTGTCAGCTCCCAAGGTGTCCCCTGTTCCGGTACCAGTAAGGCCAGCAGCAAAGGAACTTCCTCCCTCCGAAGCTTGAACATTTCCCTGACCAGCAGCCACAACACCATCCCCGCCAGCTGCTGCCTCCTCAGAGGCCAGCAAAGCCTGACTGCCCGAAGCTGCCTGCTGATGATAATTGCTTTCCACAGCCCCATCAGAAAGAAAAGACATAGGCTCTGGCTCCACCTGCTGAATTTCTTTTACCTGAGCCAATTCCTGTTCCGTCATTTCAAATTCTACAGCTGCCTCTGACTCCTGAGTATATGCAGGCTGATAACTGCTTCCCCACAGGCCCACAATCAGTAGAATCAAACCATGACACAAACAGGATAAAGGCAATGGCTTGGCAGCTCTGTTTATAATAGCTATTGCACTCATAACCCCACCTACTTTTTAGCCGCCAAGGATATACGCTCTACACCGCTTTTCTTTAGCTCGTCCAGCACTGACATAAAGCTGGCATAATCTACATCTCCATCAGCTCTCAGCACCAGGGCTGTATTGCCTCCTCTGGAGGCTTCCTTTACCTGAACCACTAACTGATTAAGCTCCATAGGCTGATTGCCCAGATAGATTTTGCCATCCTTGGCCACTGTAACCTGCAGGGATTTTACCACATCTGTCTGAGCACTGGCTGCCTGAGGCAGATTCACAGGTACTACCTGCTGATCTGTCATATACAAAGTGCTAAGCATAAAAAACACCAAGAGGAAAAAAATAATATCAATCATAGGAATAATCATTAGCTGAGGTGTTTTTTCCACTCGACTGCTGTTCAGGCGCATTTTTCTGCCTCCTTCAAGGAACTATGATTGCGATTGGCCAGATTATCCATAATAGTATCACCTATCTGTTCAATGCCTGTCATCATATTGTCCAGACGATAGCCATAATAGCTATGCCCCACCAAGGCTACAATGGCTACAGCCAAACCAGATGCAGTAGCTACCAGCGCCTCACCAACACCGCCGGTAATAGCCATAGGTGCTCCCTGCTGAAGATTGAATACGCTGAAGGACTGTATCATGCCCAACACAGTCCCTAACAAACCCAGAATAGGAGACAGGGTAACAACGGTAGCCAGTACCGCTAAGCCTTTTTTTAGCTTGGCAGCCTCCAGCTGAGCCGCACTTTCCATTGCCCGCTCTGGATGCCTGCCCCGCATAACAGCTCGAAAGCCAGCAGCAGTTACTACACCAGCTGCTGTGGTACTAGCTCTGTATTTTACATACAGCTCATGAACACTATACTTCCGCATATCATCATGGAGATTCTCCACATACTGCTTTAACTTCACATTCTTACTGCGGTAATACCTGAACCTCTCAATAATAATGCTAAGAGAAAGTATTGAACACAAAAGTAATGCATACATAACCAAGCCACCACTGGCAAACCAATGAGCAATAATCCTGATGAAATCCATTTTCTCTACCTGCCTTTCCAAAGACGAATATAATTCACTTTATTGATAATGATTATCATCTAAACTTAACGAGGTATATGATAACATTTATCATTATCATTTGTCAATGAAAATTCATAGAAAATATTCATTTTTTCGTTTTTTGACAACAAAAAAGCTGCTGCCTCCAAATTGGAAGCAACAGCCTCTTAATATACCGATGATTATTTTACCAACTCAAGAATAACCATAGGAGCTGCGTCGCCACGGCGAACGCCCAGCTTCAGGGTACGGGTGTAACCGCCCTGACGGTTCTTTACAGAGTCGTAGTTAACAATATCAGTGAACAGCTTTCTAACAACATCCTCATCAGCAAGCTGAGCAATAGCCTGACGGCGTGCAGACAAATCACCGCGCTTTGCCAGGGTGATCAGCTGATCTGCAAGACCGCTGATTTCCTTAGCCTTAGCCTCGGTAGTCTCAATGCGCTCGTGCTTGAAGAAGGAAGTCAGAATGCTCTTAAACAGTGCCTTACGGGCACTAGAATTACGACCTAACTTTCTATAAGCCATTTATTTCCCTCTTTCCTTGTATCAAAAATAATGTCAATCAAGCTTCCGAATCGTCTCCAGGGAATCCTCCCATTGCTGAAGGATCACTTTCCTTTAAGGATAAACCCATAGACTTCAGCTTGTCCTTAACCTCATCCAAAGACTTGCGGCCAAGATTACGAACCTTCATAATCTCCTCCTCAGTCTTGTTTACCAGGTCACCAACAGTCTTTATATCTGCCCGCATCAAGCAATTAAAGGAACGGACAGTCAAATCCATATCCTCCACTCTGGTTGCCAGAATGGAATCCAACTCTGGATTGCTGACAACAGTTTCACTGCTTGCCTCTACCTCTTCCTCTGGCACAAACTCCACCTCTGGAGCAACGGTCAGATTCTGGAAAAGCTTCAGACGGCTAATCAGAATGGCTGCTGCCTTGCTGACAGCTTCTTCTGGCTGAATGGAACCATCGGTCCAAACCTCCAAAGTCAGCTTATCGTAATCAGTGGCATCACCAACACGAATGTCTTCAACCTTGTAATTTACTCGACGAATCGGTGAGAAGATAGAATCTACAAGAATAGTACCGATGGCATCATCAGGACTCTTCTTTTTCTCTGCTGTAACATAGCCCAGACCATGCTCAACAATCATATCTATCTTCAAGGAACCTGCCTCATTGACGGTTGCAATATGCAAGTCAGGATTGAGAATCTCGATATCAGCATCATGAATAATATCTGCTGCTGTTACCTCTTTCTCACCCTGCACGTCAATCCGGATGACCTTGGATTCATCGCAGTGCATTTTGAGGCAAAGCTCCTTCAAGTGCAGGATGATGTTAGTTACATCATCCCGAACTCCAGGAACTGTGGAGAACTCATGCAGCACTCCGTCAATCTTGACAGAGGTAATAGCTGCACCTTGAATAGAGGACAACAGTATGCGGCGCATGCTGTTTCCAATGGTAATACCGTAGCCGCGGGTCATAGGCTCGCAGACAAACTTACCATAGCAAAGATCCTCATTATTTTCCTGTATCTCAATCTTTGGTGTTGCGATTTCGATCATGTGGAATTGCCCTCCTCAATAATTCAATGCATCTCTGTACATATCCGATAACAAATGCAAAAAATACACAGAAATTATTATTTGGAGTACAACTCAACGATTGCCTGGCTGTCAACAGGGATATCGAAATCCTCGCTGGCAGGGAAACGATTTACAGTGCCGCTGAAGTTATCAGCGCCAACAGTAATCCAGGCAGGAGTGCTGAGTGCATTGTTGGACTCAGCCTGTGCCTTGAAGAACTCGTTGGAACGGCTCTTCTCAGCTACTGCAACAACATCATTTTCATTAACAAGTGCAGATGGAATGTCACAACGCTTGCCATTTACAGTAATATGACCATGACGAACAACCTGACGTGCCTGCTTACGGGTGGAAGCAAGGCCCAGACGGAATACTACATTGTCCAGTCTTCTCTCCAAAAGGCTAATCAAGTTATCACCGGCGATACCTGGCATCTTCTTTGCTTTTGCATAGTAAGCGCGGAACTGCTTCTCAAGTACACCATAGATGAACTTTGCCTTCTGCTTTTCCTTCAACTGCATGCCATACTCGCTAACCTTACCACGGGTGCGGCGAGGCTGACGCTTGGAACTCTTGCCGAGGCCTACAACGCCTGGCTCAATACCGAGAGAACGGCATCTCTTCAGTGCTGGTACTCTATCAATTGCCATTTATTCTGCACCTCCCATTAAACTCTTCTACGCTTTGGCGGACGGCATCCATTATGTGGAATTGGGGTAACATCCTTAATCATGCTAACCTCAAGGCCGGTAGCCTGCAGGGAACGGATAGCTGCCTCACGGCCAGCACCAGGACCCTTAACGTAAACATCAACCTGCTTCAAGCCATGCTCCATAGCAGCCTTTGCAGCAACCTCTGCTGCCATCTGTGCTGCGAATGGAGTGCTCTTTCTGGAGCCACGGAAACCAAGTCCGCCTGCGCTTGCCCAGGAAAGTGCATTACCGTTCTTATCAGTCAAAGTAACGATAGTGTTATTAAAGGTGGAGCTGATATGAGCAACACCAAATTCAATATTTTTGCGGTCCTTCTTCTTAGGACGAACAGACTTCTTAACTGCCACTCTTTAGCCCTCCCTTATTTCTTCTTACCAGCAACAGCCTTTTTAGGGCCCTTGCGAGTACGAGCATTATTCTTAGTATTCTGTCCACGAACTGGCAGACCCATACGATGACGGCGACCGCGATAGCAGCCGATCTCAACGAGTCGCTTTATATTCAGGGACTGCTCACGACGCAAGTCACCCTCTACGATAACCTGCTTGTCAATGATATCACGAAGCTTTACAACCTCGTCCTCAGTCAGATCACGAGCGCGGGTATCAGGATTGATACCAGTCTCCTTCAGCAATCTCTGGGAAGTGGTCAGACCAATACCATAGATATATGTTAATGCAATCTCAATTCTCTTATCACGTGGCAAATCTACACCGGCAATACGTGCCATACATCAAGCACCTCCTTCTAAAATTATCCCTGTCTCTGCTTATGTTTTGGGTTTTCGCAAATAACCATTACGCGACCCTTACGCTTAATAACCTTGCACTTTTCACAAATAGGTTTAACCGACGGTTTAACTTTCATTGCGTTATGCCCCTTTCATATACTGCCAAAAGCCTTGTTTTGACTATTTAAAACGATAGGTGATACGGCCACGAGTCAGATCATATGGTGTAAGCTCAATGGTTACCTTGTCACCTGGCAGGATGCGGATGAAATTCATGCGAATCTTGCCGGAAACATGGGCCAAAACAACGTGACCGTTCTCCAACTCTACCTGGAACATTGCATTTGGCAATGCCTCCAGAACCTTACCTTCAACTTCAATTACATCTTGCTTAGACATAATGACTCCTTTTTACTTCAGGGTTTCAACAACGTCTGCAAAAACCTTGTCGATTGCCTGACGACCATCAATCTCTACATAAAGACCAGCCTTCTGGTAATACTCGATTAATGGCTTTGTCTGTGCCTCGTATACTGACAACCGATTCTTCATAGTTTCCTCGGTGTCATCTGCACGCTGATAAAGCTCGCCGCCACAGGCATCACACTTGCCCTCAACCTTGGATGGGCTGAACTTAATGTGATAAGTAGCACCGCAGCTGCGGCAGATTCTACGACCAACTGCTCTCTCCACCAGATCAGAAGATGGAACAGTGATGTTGATAACACTCTGCAGGCTCAAGCCAAGCTCAACAAGAATCTTGCTGAGGGAATCTGCCTGCTCAACAGTACGAGGAAAGCCATCCAGAATAAACCCCTTCTTGCAATCGTCCTGAGCCAAACGCTCCTTGACGATACCTACAGTAATCTCATCTGGAACCAGGTTACCGGCATCAATACATGCCTTGGCCTTTTTTCCCAGCTCGGTTCCTTCCTTGATAGCGGCACGGAACATGTCGCCAGTGGAAATATGCGGGATATTGAACTTCTTAACGATATTAGCTGCCTGGGTGCCTTTACCAGCACCAGGAGGCCCCATCAAAAGAATATGCATTTTTTCCTCCTTACTTCATGAATCCTTCGTAATGTCGCATCACTACCATGGATTCAATCTGCTTCATAGTATCCAGGCCTACGCCTACAACAATCAGCAGTGCTGTTCCGCCGAAGTTAACGCCCTCCAAATGGGTGGCGCTAGCTATTACGGTTGGCAGAATAGCTATGAACGCAAGGAAGAATGCTCCTGCAAGGGTAATACGAGTCATGACATGATCTAAATATTCTGCAGTAGGCTCTCCCGGACGAATACCCGGGATAAAGCCACCGTATTTTTTCAGATTCTCTGCCATATCCGATATCTTTACAGTAACCGCGGTGTAAAAATACGTGAAGAAGATAATCAGCAGTGCGTACACTGTTGAATGTAGCGGTGTACCCCACGCAAAATACCCGGCAAAATCTTTTACCCAGGGGATATCAATAAACTGGGCAATAGTTACTGGAAACATCAGCACGGATGACGCAAAGATTATTGGAATTACTCCCGCGTGGTTTACCTTCAGCGGGATAAAGCTGGATTGTCCGCCATACTGTTTGTTGCCGACAACCCTTTTGGCGTAGGAAATTGGAATCCTACGATAAGCGGTATGAATTGCTATAACAAAGACAATCATAGCCACCGCAATTGCTGCAAAGAAGAACACATTTATATAGGAAATGGTTCCTGCCTGCAAATAATGATAAATCTTGCCAATATTAGATGGCAGAGCTGCCACAATACCTGCAAAAATAATTAGTGAAATACCATTCCCCACGCCGTTAGCAGTAATCTGCTCACCGACCCACATGAGGAATACCGTACCGGCAGTCAAGGTAATTGCAATAATCAATGTTGATGCCGGACCAGGATTTAGAACAGCCTCCTTCAGACCGATGGACATACCCATTGCCTGGAGGAATGCCAATACTACAGTGAAGTAGCGTGTGACCTTGGTGGTTTTCTTGTGCCCCTCTTCGCCTTCCTTTGACCATTGCTCCAGTGTAGGTATTACTACATTCAACAGCTGGATAATGATGGATGCGTTAATATACGGGGTAATACTCATGGCAAATATGGAAAACTTGCTAAGAGCACCACCAGAGAACAAATCCAACAAACCGAAAAGAGTTCCGCTGTTAAACAGCCTTTCAATGGCTGATGGATCAACGCCTGGAACAGGTATATGAGTACCCATTCTGAATACAGCGAACATAACCAGAGTAAAGATAATCTTTGTCCTCAGCTCCGGAATCTTAACGATGTTTGAGAGGGCTGAAACCAATCAGATCACCCCAACTTTTCAACCTTACCGCCTGCTGCAGTAATCTTTTCCTCTGCAGTCTTGGTAAAGCCGTTTGCTACAACAGTCAGCTTCTTGGTGAGCTCACCATTGCCCAGAATGCGAACGCCATCCTGGATGTTCTTCAGAACGCCAGCCTCTACCAATGCTACTGCATCAACAGTGGTGCCATCCTCAAAACGATTCAGAGTCTCAACATTAACCTCTGCATATACGTTAGCAAAGATGTTCTTGAAACCACGCTTTGGTAATCTACGATAGATAGGCATCTGGCCACCCTCGAAACCAGTGCGAACGCCGCCGCCGGAACGAGACTTCTGACCTTTCTGACCCTTACCGGAGGTCTTGCCATTACCGGAACCCAGACCACGACCTACACGGAAACGTACCTTGCGGGCGCCAGGAGCTGGAGATAATTCATTCAATTTCATCTGTCTATTGCACCTCCCTGAACTCAAGCCTGCTCTTCAACAGTAATGAGATGCTCAACCTTGTGGAGCTGGCCACGGATGGACTCATTATCTGGAAGCTCAACTGAGGAATTTAACTTCTTAAGACCCAATGCTTTAATAGTAGCACGCTGTGTAGCGGATCTGCCAATCAGGCTTCTGGTCAGAGTAATCTTCAACTTTGCCATTTTCAAATCCTCCTTAACCCAAAAGTTCCTGTACAGTCTTGCCACGGAGCTCAGCAACCTTCTCAGCCTGCTTCAACTGCTCCAAACCCTTCAGGGTAGCACGTACCATGTTGTTTGGATTAGAGGAACCCAGAGACTTAGTCAGGATGTCCTTAATACCAGCCAACTCGAGAACGGCACGAGCTGGGCCACCAGCGATAACACCAGTACCTTTGGCTGCTGGCTTCATCAGCACACGGCCTGCACCGAATACACCAATCATCTCATGAGGAATGGTGGTATCCTTCAGGGAAACACTAATCAAATTCTTCTTGGCATCTTCAACGCCCTTACGAATTGCCTCAGGTACCTCTGCAGCCTTACCCAAGCCTGCACCAACCTGACCCTTCTCATTACCAACAACTACCAATGCGCTGAAGGAGAAGCGACGGCCGCCCTTTACTACCTTGGCAACGCGGTTAATAAATACAACTCTTTCCTGGAACTCAGGAGTCTCGTTGTCAATTCTAGCCATTTATGTACCTCCTTTACAAATTTTAGAATTTCAAGCCTGCTTCACGAGCTGCTTCAGCAAGTGCTGCAACACGGCCATGATATACATAACCACCACGGTCGAATACTACCTCGGTAATGCCCTTTTCGATAGCGCGCTTTGCAACGGCCTCGCCGATTGCCTTAGCTGCCTCAACATTGCCGCCATAGTTCTGGAAATCCTTATCCTTTGTGCTGGCAGATACGAGAGTAACACCGTTAACATCATCAATAACCTGTGCATAGATGTTGCTCAAGCTACGGAATACGTTAAGACGTGGTCTCTCAGCAGTGCCGGAAATGTGATTGCGTACACGCAGGTGACGCTTCTGACGAGCTTTATTCTTATCTTCCTTAACAAACACTGTCGGTTACTCCTTTCTGCTAATTATTTCTTGCCCTTCGCGCCAGCTTTACCAACCTTGCGACGAACAAACTCACCTTCGTACTTAATACCCTTGCCCTTATATGGCTCTGGCTTTCTGTAGTCGCGAATCTTTGCGGAGATTGCGCCAACAGCTTCCTTGCTGACACCACTTACTACAATCTTAGTTGCAGCTGGGCACTCAAACTTGATGCCCTCAGGTGGCTCAACAACTACAGGGTGAGAGAAGCCCAGGGACAGCTCCAGGTTCTTGCCCTTTACAGCTGCTCTGTAACCAACACCATTGATCTCGAGAGTCTTTGCAAAGCCCTCGCTTACACCAATAATCATATTGTGCAGCAGGGTACGGCTCAAACCGTGCAGTGCTCTGTGATCCTTATTATCAGAAGGACGCTCTACAGTCAGAGTGTTCTCCTCAATGTTAATCTTCATGTCCTGATGAATCTCGCGTACCAATTCACCCTTAGGACCCTTTACAGTCACCTTGTTGCCATCCTCAACCTTAACAGTTACGCCGGCTGGGATAGTGATAGGTGCTCTACCAATTCTTGACATTAGTACACCTCCTAACTATTAAATAATTACCAAACGTAAGCTACAACCTCGCCGCCGAGACCAGCCTTGCGAGCATCCTTATCGCTCATGATTCCCTTGGAAGTGGAAATAATGGCGATACCCAAACCGCCGAGAACACGAGGGAGCTCAGCTGCCTTTGCGTACTGACGCAGACCAGGCTTGGAAATACGCTTAATACCGGTAATTACCTTTTCACGGGCTGGACCATACTTCAGGGAAATAGTGATTACCCCCTGCTTGCCATCCTCAGTGAAGGTGTAATCCTTGATGAAACCCTCTTCCTTGAGTACCTCAGCAATAGCCTTCTTAATCTTGGAACCAGGGATTTCTACCTTCTCATGGAATACGGAATTTGCGTTGCGCAGACGAGTAAGCATGTCTGCAATAGGATCAGTCATTACCATGTAAATCGATATCCTCCTTTCAAAATTTCGTGTGGCCACATAGGCTCACTTAAAAGATTTTATCAGTTTCATATACGTCTGTCAATGGTTTTGTGTATAATTTGTGGATAAATTACAAAAAAAATTTCCACAGTCAGAAAACCAACTGCGGAAACTTTTTCCTACTATATTATATTACGCTGTTTTTTCGCAGCCATGGCTTTCGCAATCATCAGCTTCGCCGCTAATCAATTCCTTACCACAGTGCTTAACCACCAGCAAGGCCAAGGTCATCAGAGCCAAAGCCAGAATCAGCTGCAGGCCATCAACCATAAAGACAAACTGGTCAGCGGGCTTGTTGACAATACCCCACACACTCATAACCAAGGCAGACATGGTAACCAGGAACATCATGGTCATAGGAACATAAAGCATCCAACCCTGACGACCAGTGGTCCGCAGAAATACAGCCAGAGAAATAAGTACCAGAGCAGACAGCAGCTGGTTGGCTGCACCGAAGAGTGGCCAAATATTCATATAACCTGCCAGGCACAGGAAATATGCCAGTACCAAGGTTACAATGGTGGAAAAATAAGTGTTCATGCAAAGACCAGCAACACCGCTTGCCTTCTGGCCCTCACTTGGAGCAAAAAGCTCCTGGAAGGACATTCTGCCAATACGAGCTACAGAATCAATGGTGGTCATACCAAGGGCAGATACACACATGGTAATGAAGCAGGAGGACAGTCCAGCAGGCAGGCCAAACATATTGAAGAAATTACTAATGGAGCCGGCAAAAATCTGGAATGGGGTTCCCTTTGGCAGTACGCCATCAGTAGCAGCAGCACAGGCAATAACCAGAGCAACTACACCTAGCAGAGATTCAACCAGCATGGCACCATAACCAACGGTCAGCATATCTTTCTCGTTGGCAATTGCCTTGGAAGAAGTACCGGAAGAAACCAAGCTGTGGAAGCCAGAAACTGCGCCACAGGCAATGGTAATAAACAGGATTGGGAACAATGGCTTGCCATTTACCTCGAAGCCAACGAAGGCAGGCATATTAATCTGTGGGTTAGCTACGATAACACCGATAACACCGCCTGCAACCATGCCCAACAGCAGGAAGGAGCTAAGATAATCACGAGGCTCCATCAGCAGCCACATTGGCAAAACAGAAGCAATGAAGCAGTAGCCAAAGACTACATAACGCCAGCTGGCCACATCCAGATACAATGGGAAGTTCATACCAACCACAAACATGAGAGCAACCAATACCAAGGCTACAAAGAATTTTACAGCACCAGATGGCTGGAACTTTCTAATGTACTGGCCAAAACCCATAGCCACTACAATGTACAGCAGGGAAATAGTAGCTGCCTGAGCACCAGGTACATTCAGCTCACCAGTCTTGGTCATACCGTTAAAGGTATTGGCAATAATATCAGAGAAGGCTGCAATAACCAGCAGGGTGAAAAGCCAGCAGAACAACAGGAAAAGTCTTCTACCAGTCTTGCCTACATACTGCTCAATCAGCATGCCCATGGACTTGCCCTTATTCTTTACAGAAGCATAAAGAGCGGTAAAATCCTGTACAGCACCGAAGAATACACCGCCAAAGAGGAGCCACAGCAAAGCTGGCGCCCAGCCAAACATGGCAGCAATAATAGGGCCGGTAACAGGGCCTGCACCAGTTATGGAAGAAAACTGATGGGAAAATACTGTAAATCTGGAGGCAGGGGAATAGTCCTGACCATCCTCGAATTCCACTGCTGGAGTCTTGGCCTGTGGATCTATTCCCCAGGTCTTTACCAGCCAGCGGCCGTAACCTAAATAGGCTGCAGCAAAGACGACGATGGCTATGCCAATAAGAGTTAAACCATTCATCACAAATCCTTCTTTCCTTTATAATACATACATAAAAATAATTCCCGCCAACAACGACACTGTCAGCGGGAATGAAAATCGGTATATAACCATAATTTAGATTTCTCACAATTCGCACCGTTGCGACTGAGTTGTATAATATATTTGAGAAGTATATTATCACTATGGTTTTTAGATGTCAATGGAGTAAAGGAAAGAAGTAATTTTCTGATAATTTAAAAATCTCACATACATTTAATACAATAAATTCGGCAAAATTGTGTAAACCTGTAAACCATAGAAAATAAGAAAGGGACTGTCCCATTATCCATAACATTCTGGCTTGAAGCCTAATGATAAGATAATTTAGCGAGACAGTCCCTAAATATTTTATTTAATTGTCATTTGCTGGCAATTACATCATGCCTGGCATACCGCCCATAGCTGGTGCTGCAGGAGCTGCACCCTCTGGAGCTGGCTTATCAGCAACCAAAGTCTCAGTAGTGAGAACCATAGCTGCAATGCTGGCTGCGTTCTGCAGAGCGGAACGAGTTACCTTGGCAGGGTCTACAATACCAGCCTCAATCATGTTAACATACTTGTCGTTAGCTGCATCGTAACCAATGCCAACACCGGCCTTCTTAACCTCAGCAACAACTACGCTGCCCTCCAGGCCTGCATTGTTAGCAATCTGGCGAACAGGCTCCTCAATAGCGCGACGAACGATATTGATACCAGTCTTTACATCGCCCTCAGCCTCCAGCTTGTCCAAAGCTGGCAGAATGTCAACGAAAGTAGTACCACCGCCGGCTACAATACCTTCCTCAACAGCAGCACGGGTAGCGTTCAGAGCATCCTCTACACGATACTTCTTGTCCTTCATCTCTACCTCGGTAGCAGCACCAATCTCGATAACAGCTACACCGCCGGACAGCTTAGCCAAACGCTCCTGGAGCTTCTCCTTGTCGAAATCAGAGGTAGTATCAGCAATCTGCTTCTTAATCATCTCAACACGAGCTGCAATTGCTTCCTTGTCGCCCATACCATCAACGATGGTGGTGTTTTCCTTGGAGGAATGTACCTGACGAGCACGGCCCAGATCCTCAATGGTTACGCTATCCAGCTTACGGCCAACTTCCTCGGAGATAACCTGGCCACCGGTAAGGATAGCAATGTCCTCCAGCATAGCCTTACGGCGATCACCAAAGCCAGGAGCCTTAACAGCCAAAGCCTTGAAAGTACCACGGAGCTTGTTAACAACGATGGTAGCCAGAGCCTCGCCATCCAGATCCTCAGCAATAACAACCAGCTCCTTGCCCATCTTAACAACCTGCTCCAGAATAGGCAGAATCTCGTTGATGGAGGAAATCTTCTTGTCGGTAATCAGGATATATGGATCGTTCATAACGGCTTCCATCTTATCGGTATCGGTAACCATGTAAGGAGAGATATAACCACGGTCGAACTGCATGCCCTCTACAACGGACAGGCTAGTTTCCATGCCCTTGGACTCCTCAACGGTAATAACGCCTTCCTTGCCTACCTTCTCCATAGCATCGGCAATGTAGTTACCGATTTCAGCATCTGCGGAAGAAATAGTGGCAACCTGAGCAATCTCAGACTTGCTGTTTACAGACTTGGATACAGACTTAATCTCCTCTACCAAGGTCTTAACTGCTGTCTCAATGCCCTTCTTCAATACCATTGGGTTAGCACCAGCAGCTACGTTTCTCATACCCTCATGAATCATAGCCTGAGCCAACAGGGTAGCAGTGGTAGTACCATCACCAGCAATATCGTTGGTCTTGGTAGCAACCTCACGAACCAACTGTGCACCCATGTTCTCAAATGGATCCTCCAGCTCAATATCACGAGCAATGGTAACACCATCATTGGTAATAGTAGGAGCACCAAACTTCTTGTCCAATACTACATTGCGGCCCTTTGGACCAAGGGTAACCTTTACTGCGTCAGCCAATGCGTCTACGCCTTTGCCCAGTGCACGGCGTGCTTCTTCGTTGAATAAAATCTGCTTTGCCATTTTGTATTTACCTCCAATATATAGTCATAAGATTGTCTATACAATCTATTCTTACTCAGCAATTGCCAGAATGTCACTCTGACGGCATACCAGATAATCCTCACCGTCAACCTTTACCTCAGTACCTGCGTACTTGGAGTAGATTACTGCGTCGCCAACCTTTACGTCCATAGGGCTTCTCTGACCATCCTTGAACTCACCAGGGCCTACAGCTACAACAACGCCCTTCATTGGCTTCTCCTTGGCGGTATCTGCCAAAATAATGCCGCTAGCGGTCTTGGTCTCTGCCTCTGCAACCTGGATAACAACTCTGTCACCTAATGGTCTAATCATGTTAATCTGCCTCCTAATATTTAAAATCATATTAAACATTTTCGTTGTTAGCACTCTTTTCCTTTGAGTGCTAACTGCAAGTATTATAATAAATCCTTTTCGTCAAAAAGTCAATAAGTCAATAAAAATTTCTCCTATTTTTCCAAGGTTTCTTAACCGACTTTTTAAGATATATGTTATCCACAATGCGTGACAAATTATGTGACAAACTTTTTGCCAGCAGAAATTTGATATTTTGTTAACCTACTTATACAATGGATATATACTTAATTTTACATTTTGGAGTGAGTATAAATGGCTATTTTTGCAGAAAAATTAAAATCCTATATTGAAAAAAGCGGTCAAACCATATACATGGTTGCACAATCTTCAGGAGTAAATAGAACCTTGATTCATCGCATGACCACAGGTGCTAGAATTCCTTCCAAAAAGGAAACTGTTGCTCTTATTGCCAAATCACTTTTATTATCACCTGCAGACACAAATGATTTACTAGAGGCATATGAAATGAGTAAACGGGGTGAATCCGCCTATCGTCAGTTGCAACTAGTAAAACAGCTGCTTATTAATTGTGCTCGACCATCTTTGTCCAATTTGGGAGTTACCCCCCCCCGAAACTTTTGTTCTCTAAATGACTTTGATATTCAAATTGAATCCTCACCCAAATTAATCTCGCAGCGTTCACAAATAAACCAAATCATACGACTATTACTAGATCAGGAATTGCAGAAGCCTGATGGCCATGTTTGCCTAATAAGCCAGCCTGATTATACATATCTATATGATACCTTAGCCGCTATGACTACTATTGCTCCCACAGCAAAAATCCAAAACATAATTTGCTTTGACCGTTCCAATGAAAACAATGACTGTTATAATCTATATTGCCTGGAAAAACTAGTACCAACCCTACTGGCAAATCCTTCCTTTGAGGCACTATGCTACTATGACCATGTAAATACTCTTTTTAATGAATGGTCTTTGCTTCCATATATGCTATTGACAAGTAATTATGCTCTTTGCTTTTCAGATGATACCAATCAGGCCATGCTATATAACGACAAAAATGTTATACGTTTTATGCGGCAGCATTTTAACAAAAAACTCTCCTGTACTAATCCTATATGCTATTCCATTAAAACATCATTTGACACGTATATGAATAGCTTACTGGTAACAGAAGCCAAGGAACCACCTGAGGCATATACCTTACTATATCAGCCTTGTTTGATGCCATTCATCAACTTAGATATTATAGTCAAATATGTTAATACCGAAATCTGTACACCTGAAATGATTCAGCATATGGCAGCCCATATTGCTAATATTCATCATCCTGATGCTAAAATCCATACAGCCTTTACTCAGGAAGGATTGGAGCTTTTTATGGAAACCGGCCGCATAACCGAAGTACCAAGCCAATTTTACCAGCCGCTGAATATGAACAGCCGCAAAGAGGTATTACACAATATGATGCAAGCCATAGAGACAGGCAGTCTAATTCCTCGTATTATTGACACCACTAGATTTGATATGCCTATGTCACTAAGCGTAGATGCCCTTTCTCCTAACCAAATCATAATCTATCTGAATCATGATGCAGATAATGCATTTTCTCTAATTATCAATGAACCTAGCCTGATGCATGCTTTCTATGAATTTTTGGTTTACATACAAACCAGCAGATTGGTCTACTCCAAAGATGAAACCATCACCATATTAAAAAATATCGAAGCAAAATACCTCTAAATAACAACACAACAAAGGCTCTTGGCATTGGATACTAAAATCCATGACCAAGAGCCTTTGTATTTCATAAATTATAGTTATCATTAACTATTTGACAAATACTACATTACCAGCAGAAAGAAAACCATTCATCTGGTTCTCTGCCAATATCTTTGCAGCATCTTCCTTGGATATAACAGGATTGCAAAACCTCTCAATACCTTCAGCCTTGATCACCATAGGATTGCTACCTGCACGCCCCACTCCTTCAGTCGCACTCTTAGAGTAGCCTACATAACCTCGATTGAGTACTTGTTCACGGCTAAATTTTTCCAAACCGTAAACAATTTTTCTTCCTTCGGTAACAATAGCCGGAGCCATGGCAGTCTGCAAGCCCATACCACTGCAATCAACAATCAAACCAGTATACTGGCCAGTAGCACCATACAAATTACCTACAGTGGCCTGATTAACAGCAGGCACCTGAGTAGTTTGAACTGTTGGAGCAGATGCATTTACTCCTGTGCTATCTGGCTTTAAGGCCACACCAGCAATCTTATCTACAGGTATAATATCAGATGGTAGCAAAAAGCCCTGCTGAGGCACCTGAGGCAGTACAGCAGCAGCTAAAGAGTTGGATCCACCATAAACTGGCAGTTCCATCACTACATGATAATAACCATTTCCATCAACACTGCGTGAAACAACTTTTGCTCCCTTAATAACTCCATTAACCTTGGTTTTTATTATATCACTGGTAAGAATAGAATCCTCTACCGTTGTATCAGCATCAATCTGTACACCATGTACCTCTTCGGCAATAAGCCTATAAGCGTCAACAGTCGCTGCACGATAACCATTGGACATGGTCTGACCAGCTCCGCCAATACCCTCCACCACAATCTTACCGCTGCTGATATCTGTAGCCGCCAGAGTCACACTGGATACAGCCATTACACATACAGCAGCCGCCACACTAACTAATTTCTTTACACTAAACATAATATTTCCTCCTCGCTTACAACATTTTATTTGTTGTTTCACTTCATAATCATCATTCTCCTTTAGTCTCTGTGCACTTTGCTGACATTTTCCCTACAATTTCCAATGCAGCTTTTTGAATGGCATTATTTACACTGTCCAACGTAACCCTGCCAGAACCTACGGCTATGACATTACCATGCTTACCAGCCTCAACATATGTGCTCTTAGAGGCTCCATCACCTTTGAACATCATCACGACATTGCCACTCTGAACATCCATAATCTTGGCTATCACATGTGCCTTGACTGTGCAGAGTGTCACGCTGCCCTCATAGCTATCATCCTCTACCTCAACGGTAATATCACTAAGACTCACATTGCTTACATTACCATAGAGAATATAGCGTACACCCAAAATTTCACCAATTTTCTTTGCTGAATCTGGTTCAACGATTCCATTAGGAGATATACCTGACATTTGCAACCTATCCATTGCTGTATCTTTATCTACGACAGCAAAACTATTTTTCAGTAAAGCATGAATAAAATAATCACTGGCAGTCCCGCCCAAATCTTGTGTCCTAACTTCTGCCGATGTTGCATATGGTCGACTACCAAAATCCATTACAGCCAAATTGTCTTTGTTGCTGAATGCCTCAGATGTGGAAGTCAGGCACATAACCAGCACCATAATCAACAGAAAAATCCTTTCCATCAATCTACCTCCGCCAGTCAAATTATTTAGCAAAAAGCACGCCCTTGTCAGCAGCCTCTATAACAGCAGAGGCAACCTTCTCCGCTGCAGAATTTACAGCTTTGAAATATGTTTCATTATTCAATTTCAAACTGCCAATCTTGAATAATCCTACATCGTATTGATACTGATCTGCCCGTCCTACTACGGTGTCCTGCCAAATAACTTCACCAGTTCCAGCCTTGATCATGCGTACATCAGCAATGACAGCCAAGCCTTTGTTTTTGCCAACAAAAATATTATATACATTGGGAATAAATGCCAAATATACCAAATTCCCATTTAGATACTCACCTGTACCTATATTGGTAATTGTACCCTGTAGAAGGTATTCTGCGCCAGTTGCTTCTCCCATTGCCGTAGTAACCTTGGGATTAACAATTTTACCAACCATAGCAGAATCTATCGTCTGCACCCTGTTTTCGCCGAATTCCTCACTTTCAAAAATTCCATTATAATCGCCACTATCTACAGATGTTTTATTTTCCCTAAATTCAGCCAATCTGTTCTCATATAAAGCCTGAGCCATATCTGTTTCCATAGGCTTGGTTTCTTTGAAGTTAAACTTGTTACTATTGACAAGTTTTTCCATGATAAGTTCCGAAAGTGTTCCTGCTGTATCAACCTTGGCAAATCTGGTCGCATCATCAAATTTCAACATAACGCAGCTGGGTTTTTCTACTTCTGCTGCATATACTGGTACAGCACCCCAAAGCATTACAGCAGATAAAAACGAAGCAATATATTTTTTCAACATCATATTCGCCACCTATTTCTTTTCTCTTTTCGTTTTGTCTTTGATTTTAGCAGGCAAATTCAGTATGGCTTCATCAACATCAGAATCAAACCTAAGCACCTTAACCAAGGAACGCTGCCCATCTACTATCTCGCCAACACTATTCAAAACATATATTGCTGAAGCAATCTTAGTCATTTTGCCATTGTCTAAATAGTATCTAACTAAATTGATGCTTTCTTCCGTACTACAGCGGTAATCCACATAGCTAATGCCTTCTGGCAACTCTCCCTCAGCAACCTTTTGATAATGCTCCTTGCCAGCAGGGAAAGCCTTGGCTGGAAGCATGGCATTAACCAATCGTGTCACTTCCTTAGTCCCCTTTTCTCTTGCATAAGACAAAAGCAAATTTGGAGAAGCATTAAGTGCAATCACTTCGTTTTGCCTTTGATACGAATTAATATTAGTTTTTATCCAATAATCCACCTTTCCATTTTGCAGATTCTCACGTCGTGAATAGGTAAAAACCTCATCATTTTTTATTAGCTGACAATCAATCCATTTATCGTTTCTTTGTGCAGAATTCTCTATTGGTCGAACAACTTCAATCTCCATATAATTTCTATCAGGTAAAGCCACTGCTAAACAGTGCTTAACAGCCTTGGAATTATCACTCGGCAGATTTATCTGTCCCCGCCATTCAAACTCAATCGCAAATTTGTCCTTATTCTCCATTTGCGGTTCAGGGGTAATATCCTCACACTCAATGGTATACTTGCCAGCCATCAGCATATCCCGATAGCTATCCAACTTGTCTGCTGCCCAGGCAGTATCAAAGGAGAATATTAGGCTGGCAAACGCCAATATTGAACAAATATATTTTTTCAAGTTTTTATGCATCCTTATTCTCCTTTCCTACCTTGTATAGCAACACTTGGTGGTCGAGCATATCGTCAATATCGCCTGTGCCAGCCTTAAAAACTTCGCATCCCTTTTTCAGGTTGATACGCTTTTCTGGAATTTCACTGGTCAACCTAATGATTTCCATATCTTGTAAAAGCACTTCCTCCCTATCTGGATATTTCCAATAGAATTTGCTAGCAAATAACTCTCCCTTTTTATAGTAGAGATAAGTAATATATTCATACAGCACATCACCATCAGAGTTGCATACCTCGGCACTGTATTTATCATAGGCTGAATTTTTGGCATCACCTGCAAAACTTTCTATCAATTTTGCTGCCTTTATATGCTCATCTTCTCTACCAAATTTATCTCCCTCTGCCAATACCTGCAGCGGCTGTGGCACAATCAACCTATTTTTCTTGCTATCCCACCGCTCCATCGGATTGATAGAGACATCATTAATTTCTGCTTCTGTTGCCATCAATGCCTTGTTCTTTTCAAACCAGGGAAATTGATAATATTTGCCATCAGCATAATACGCCTCTGGTTCCATTACCGTTTCTAACAGTCCTTTTTTGTACGCCGCAAACTGCATACGCTTGCCATCTTGAACCCCTAGTGTCAGTTTTCTGTCATAAACATCCAACAGTTTATGATCATATTCCCTATACTCGTTTTTATTCCTGTCCTTGAAACCTATTTTATACTCCAAATAATAATGTCCAGAGGCAAATAACTGACGATATTCATCAGCCTTCGGCTGCTCTGCGTGAGCAAGACTAGATAGAAAAAATATGGATAAAATCATACATATGGACAATATATTTTTTTGCATACAATCGCCTCCATCTCAATAATATGTTTTGTCACTTCATTACCTTAACCTGTGATGCATGATTAGAAAATATTTTCGCTACATTGTCAGCAATCTGATAACTTATTCCTTCCACAGCCGTTTTAATTGCAATATCTGCATTGTTGTAAATTTTATTTTCTGTAAGATAAAATTGCTGCATTACACTATTATCTTCATTTTTTACCACATCTACATTAGCATTAACTACAGCCTTTAACAGACCAGTATCTTGAACACTATTAGTTGGTCTTTTTCCAGCTACATCAAATACAGGCAAAGTAACGTTCATAGTAGTTTCTGTCAAAATACATCTAACTGTATAATCACCATTTTCAAAAGAAGCCCCCTCTAAACTAGACAAAGAAGGCAAACTGCCTCTTTTTACTGACGGATTTAAAATATTTTGTGCAGTAATACTACTTTCTGTAGGATTTTGTTCAGCCTCCGATGGCTTAACCTCAGAATCACCTTCCGGCTCATCTTCATTATTGGAAAAATCTTCTGGTACTCCTTCGCTATCAGGATTTTCCATAGATGAATCCTCTGGTACATCTTCACTATCAGAATTTTCCATTGATGAATCTTCTGCCGAACCTTCTTTGTCTTCTCCATCTGCACCTTCTAATTCATCATTGATAGATTCAGTAAAAACAACAGGTATGTCAACAACATCCAATACAGGCTCTTCAAGAGATAATGTATTATGTTCTGCCAACACCTGCAATCCCATGTTCTTCAACTTGCTTGTAACTGCCGCCTCGCAAATACCAGCATATTTTGTGCCTGTTACCTGAACAACAATCTTAGGATTGTTTAGTAAAAAAATCATATTAAGCCTGTTCATAAGCTCCGAATCAGGCTTCGTATCAACATCTACCTTTATCAACATCTGATATTCATTATTTCTGTAGCCCTCATTAATAATGGAAAAACTATTTACATACCCCTCAGAAGCCGTATATATTTTATCAAGTTCAATCTGTGCATTTGACACAATGGTATTACTATTAATATATACGCCCACCACCTGTTCAACAGCAGTACGCACCGCATCCTTGAAGGCTGAATCCTTATCTATACCATGACCACTTACTGTAACCACTTGGGCATTTACTATATTTGGAAAAATGAATACCATTAAAAATATCCAAAAAAAATTTTTCATTTTTTAACTCCGCATAACGCATTGCTGAAACAGGATATCCCAGCAATGCGTTATGCACATTCACTACAATTACACTTTACACACTAGGTCTTATATATCCCCAATATGATTTATAGCCCTTTTCCGCCTTAGAGTACCATCTGTGGTTATAGGACCAATTAATCTTTTTCTCTACAAATTTTCCTCTCATATTTTGATGAAAACTTATATTATTCCCTGCGCATATAGCTACATGACCATATTTTCCACCAGTATATACCAGTATATCCCCTGGCTGTGGAACCCCACCTTGTACTCTAGTCCAACCTGGCTGCAATGGCTTGGTAGCATAATCACAAGCATTTCCATTTGTTATAGGATTATTCAAACCTAACTGTGCAGAATATGCTTTTATCAATGCTACACACTGACCTGTTCCAACTGTCTGATTAACATGGTTTTGCACCCAAGATAAGGCATTATTTATTTTTCCACTATTGTTGCTTGCTGAGGTATTATTTCCTGGTGCTTCCACTGGAATCAAAATCCATCTATGCCAAGCTACATCGCCACGTTCCCAGAGTTGTACATTTGTACCATCATCACCTCTGCCAGCCTCGCAATCAAATACCAAATTGTATTGCATTTTAGTATAAATATTAAAACCATCAGTTGTATCTATGAATCCCCACAACTGTGCATCTGTGCCATTCCAATTCCATAAATGTACATTTTCTCCATTATGTGGCACACCACCCTGTGCATCCACATATAAATCACAATTGCCAGCCTTTATGGAATACCAGTTATCGCCTCTATGCCTAACATAAAATTTTTGTTGTGGCGCACCTACATAACCCCATAATTGAATATTAGCTCCAGGATTTGTTTTTGCACCACCCACATCCAAAGCCTTACTCTGTGCATGAGCTGGGACTATTTTGTACCAACCTTCTGTAATTTGAGCACGGGCAGCTGCATAGGCTGGCACAGATATACAAATACACATTATTGTTATTAATAAATTAATAAGACTCCTACATCTGAACATAATATCTACACACCTTTCAAACTATCTATATTTTATGCACTTAATAAAAATTTGAATCTACATATTATATCCCCCCTCAAAATCCTGTCTTTGTTTTCAATTTTTTACCATCATTAAGCATTGTCATCAAACCTGTATTGCCATATACAGCATCTCGCACAGCCTTGCTAATGGCATTTCGCACTTGCACAGCAGAAAATGTATCACTCCCTATCTTAATGCTATATTGTCCAACTTCTTCTGAATTTGTACTATTATTATTTAAATCACCACCTTCCTCCTCATTTTCTCCTGACGATTCATCACTATCTATAGGCAATATAGCATTATCAGATTTTCTATATTTGTTAAATACTATTTCAACATTAGAAGAAGCAGATTCCCCCTTGCCCAATCCTGCACCAACAATTCGTCCAGTTTCTATATCCACAATCCTGATGGCTACATTAGCAATAACCGTGCGCACGTCAACACCTAAACCACCACTTCTACCATGCTGATAATCCAATCCAGATTCCTTACTGGTAAGCCCTGTGACATTGCCTACCACCATAAATTGTGCCCCGGCAAACTTGCCAAGCTGCACTGCTGTACTTTGATCCACTAAGCCAGACATATTAATTTCATGCATTTTGGCAATATTAGATAGCTGTTCGTAATCTACCAAATCAAACCAGCCTGATGCCAACAACTGATAAATAGCATATTCCGAAGCAGAATCAAAGTCATATCTCCTTAGTCCTTGACTGGTAATAGCCTTGTTGCCAAATTGCATTACTGCTACCGTAGGATAGCTATGTACATCGGCAGCTTTAACAGTACTCGACAAAAATGTGCTCAGTATTATTCCAGAGGCGAACAACGTACTGCATATATATCTAAAAATTCTTTTCCTAATTTTTGCCTTCATAGATATTTTCATTTCGACACCTCATTCACATCTTTTTCAGAATAATAAATTGATAATCACAATTTATTATTTATTTATATTTATTTATATCAAATATAACTCTTTTCGATAGTTTGTCTCAATATGTGACAATTTGTGTGACAGCATTTTTTTAGGTTATTTTGCCTAGCATCAATATTTTTGCATAAAAAAACACAATGAAATTTCTCATCGTGCTTACTTGGCTATATTTTTCTTCACTGATACATAGCTTCATCATATATTTTTATCTTTAATCATTAAGAAATCGATAGTTTGCAACAACATTATTCTTAGCAGAAAAATAAGGGCATATCTGCCATACAAGCCGAATACGCCCCTTTTTCACAAATTTTGTAAATATATATTTTTTATTTGTAATTAATTAAGTAAGTTTATTACATCGGATATTTTCATGAACTATATCCGATAACCTTACAATAAAGCAGCATATTTAGCAAATTCACTCCTAGGTATACCAATAAACTCCATAGCCTGTTCTTTGGACCAACTATTCTTGGCAATAATCACCCGCAAAATTTCTACAGTTTTATTCAAAGCACCAATGGCTTTGCCCCTTGCTTCACCACGTGCTTCTACCTTGTCCAATACTTCACACATATTGAATTCCTCCTTTTCATGAGAAAGTTCTCTGTAAATTTCTACATATTTATCATCCTGTGTTAACACAGACATCAATTTCAGGAAACTATCTGTATGCCTGATGGTTATATCCTTTGGTACATAACCTTTATTTTCATTAAGCTGTACAAAATAGTCTGCAATAATCTGAAAATCACTGGTAAATTTTTCTACCTGCTCCTCTGTAAGTCTTGGCACATCAATCAAATTGATTTTGTAGTCATTAACAAATGGCTTCAAATCATCAGATATTTCCAATACATCATATAAGCTAAGTGGCTTCTTCCAAGGTACTTTGCCAAAATATAGCACAATAGTTACAACTGGATAACGCTTATGGCGGATTTTATGCTTTTTACCTGTTTCTTCATCAATAACTATTTCGTCTTGGTTCATTTCATCCCGATAGGAACTGCCATCATAACCAATTACCCGCAAGGGCATATCCATATCTATAGCCAGTTGATTCTCTACTCCCAGCAGGGCTAAACGAATATAACAGTTCTTATCCGTCCAATATTTAGCTACATCCCGCTCCTGTTCGTGTATTACATTATCATCAGCTTTATACTGTGATTTCGCCATCGCATCAACAAGAGCTTCTGGTTTGATTACCTCTCGTCCATCAAAAAGTGTGCCATTAACGATATCCGAAAAAACATCATTATACGCTTCAAAATTTTTCTGCGTAATATCCTTTTGTCCCATAATCACCACGCCTTTCTTATATTATCGCAAATTAGAAAATCCAAATCAAGTTGATACTAAAAAATGTGATAC
>ERZ1026856.328-NODE-328-length-32114-cov-74.575813_pt1 | contig 32114 bp, 48 predicted proteins | sample MGYA00380158_ERZ1026856 | MGnify/ENA primary metagenome ERZ1026856 (study PRJEB33269, sample SAMEA4719794) | human gut metagenome | biome: human-associated habitat; feature: organic feature; material: feces | place: Cameroon | collected 2013-10 ...
GTTATATATTTTTCCTTGCTATAAATGCCTTCTTCAAGCATTTCATCACATCTTGTCAGCATAGCTCTTTTCTTGTCTATTTCCTTTTTGACTAGATCAATTTCTAATTCATTAGCTTGTTTCTTTTTCTCTAGTTCGTCAGCAAAGTTATCAACATAAATTACATAACTATCAAGACATTCTTTTAATTCCCTTATTACCTCTTGCTCTACATATTTTGTTGGTGTTGAAATATTATCACACTTTAGATTAGGACATCTCAAATAATAATGATATTTGTTAGTGCTAAATCTTGATTGCATTGTGCGCCCACATTTAGCACATTTCAATATGCTAGCGAGTGGGTTTTTTAAGGTTGTGTCATATTTTATACAAGTCTTTTTAGTTTCTAGTTTGGCTTGTGCTAGTTCAAAAGTTTCAACATCTACAATACCATCATGTAAGCCATCTATATAGTTTGTAGGTGCTCCATTTACGTAATCGGTAGCAATATAGCCTATATAAGTTTTGTTCTTTAGAACGCGTCTAATTGACTTATAAGACCAGTTATCAACACGCTTAGAGCCTATTCCGTTGTCATGTAACCATCTTATAAGTTCCCATGCATCTACATCCTCATAAACAAATTTATTAAATAGAGTTCTTACAATATCGGCTTCTACTGGGTGTGGTTGTAATACAAACCCTTTATTAATACGTTTCTTTGTAAAGCCAAAAGGTGGGTTGCTATGAGAATAGTACCCCTCTTTTAGTGCTTGTTTTTTTCCTCTTTGCAAACGTCTTTTTATTATCTTGTATTCTCTTCTACTCATGAATAAGCCAAATTCAAAAAATTCTTCATCAAATTCATTTTCGCTAGATAAATCATACACTTTGTTTAATGTATATATCTTAGTCTTAGACTTTTTAAATATTTCTAGTATTTCGGCTTGATCTATCTGATTTCCCCTTGAAAGCCGTTCTAATTCAACCACAACAACGCCATCATATAGCCCATTTTCAACGTCATTCAGTAATTCTTTCATGCGTGGACGCTTTTCTATGCTTTCGCCACTCACAACCTCTTTATACGTTCTTACAATATTTAATTTGTTAGCCACGCAATAATCATTTAATATTCTTTCATGACGTGCTAGCGTTTCTTCACGTGTTTCTATTTCCTCTTCCCTTGATTTTCTTAAATATATTGCGACATTATTCATTTTTCTTACATCTTTCTTCATAATATTCTATAAACAAATTCATTAGTTCCTTTTCTTTATCATCATTGTTATCTACATCACCATTTATTAAAACCTCTAAGCTAACGTTAAAGTAATTTGATATCTTTAGCAAAAATTTCAAGCTTACATTCTCATAGCCACGATTATACCAGCTATTAATTGTTGATGGCGCTATGTTTAACCTCTTAGCCAATTCAGCACGTGATAAGTTTTCACGCTTTAAAAGCTTAGTTAGATTGTCTAAAAAGTTCATTTATATACCCCCTTTATATTATTTCCACTACTAAAATAATAGTTGCAATAATACTTTTTGTAAACATTTAAAGGCAAAAAAATTACAAATAATGTAAATTTTATATATAAATTTGTCGAAAATGTTTGACATTTGGAAAAAATAGGAATATTGTTAAGTTGTAAAAAACAAACGCACAAACACAACAAGCTGTGTTGTTCATGCGTTTAGAAAGGGGGTTTATTGATGTTCGACAACTTAAAAAGCGAACTGGCTAGGGCAAATGTAAGTAGTTACATGTTAGCGCAGGCAATTCACAAAACTAGACAATCAGTCTATTCAAAAATGAGAAATGAAAGTGAATGGAACTTAAACGAAATGCTAGCTATTCAATCTTATTTGAAAGATAGAAAGCCTGAACGAGCTGAATTGTTAACACTAGACTATTTGTTTAAAGAGGGGGAGTAATGATAATTAGAGGAAACGCAAAAAAAGAGACATTAGAACATATTGTAAAAGTTATTAATAGCATTATCAAAAAAGATGATTGCTATTACACAAAAGAAGAGATTGAAAAATTGAAAGAGAGGGAAAGAACATGAACTTTGTAACACTCGTTGGAAGATTGGCTAGAGATCCAGACTTAAGAAGAACAGGCAACGGAAACGCAATCACTAATTTTACATTAGCGATCAGCGAAAGCAAAGAAAACACTGATTTTATTGATTGCCGTGCATTTAAACAAAACGCCGAGAATTTAGCTAATTACAAGCGCAAAGGTGATTTGATTGGTGTTAGTGGCAAGATTAAAAAAGACGTGTGGAAAGACCAAACAGGAACTACACAATCAAGAACATATGTGATTGCTAACTATATCGAATACTTAGCAAATGCAAAGGCAAACGAAGGAAACCAACAACAACAACCACAACCACAACAGACATTCGAACAACAACCAAGCTTTAATAACAATCAATTTGATATTAACGGTTGGGAAATGGAAGATGATGATATGCAATTCTAAAAAAGGGGGTGAAACGTATGAAGCCGAGCCAAAAGGAAAGAGTGATGAAGTATATAGAAGACTTTGGCTCTATTTCGAGCTTTGAAGCGTACAAAGACCTAGGAATAACCCAGCTAGGCGCAAGAATATGGGAATTAAAAAAGGACGGTATCGAAATAAGAACGAGATGGAAGAACTCTTTTAATAGATACGGAGACAAGATTGTATATAAAGAGTATTTCATAGGAGAGGAAGAAGAAAAATGAAAGAACTAAATGAACTTGTAAAAATCACTGATAACAATGAAATTGTTTTGAAAGAAGAGGTTGTTAAGAAAATTGAAGATTTTAACAATGTCAAGAAGGAAATTGAATATCAAGAAAAGCTTTTGAAGGCAGGACTATTAGAAGCAATGGAAGAGCTTAATATTAAAGCTTTAGACATTGGAAATGTACACGCTACATACAAAAATGGCTATATCAAAAAAAGCGTTAATACTAAAAAGTTGAAAGAAGATGGCATATATAGCATTTATGAAAAGGAAACACCCGTAAAACCATCTATCGTGCTGAAAGTTGGTGATTAGATTGCTAGAATTTAATGAAGATACACATACATACTCTATTGATGGTGTTGTGTTGCCTAGTGTAACGCAAATTATAAGTGAGATAATGCCAAATAAATATGCTAACGTTAATAAACGTGTCCTAAATGAAAAAGCCAAGTTTGGAACTACAGGGCATAGGATAATTGAGTGTTTAGATGTAACAAACATAGAAAACGCAAAAAGCCTTGTTAGAATGATTAAAAACAAGTCATTAGAAATTTGCATTAGAGAGTATCTAAGACTTGTCAGCAAGCATAATATTAAGCCTTGCCAACACGAACTGAGCGTTCATTATGGCTATAGTTACGCTGGAACATTAGACATGACAGCTAATGTTGACAATGAGCTATCTTTGATTGATATCAAGTTTACTAGCGCGCTTGATAAAGAATACCTATCATGGCAGTTAGGCATGTACTCGCTAGCATTAAATAATGTTATGCAGTTTGATAAATATTATTGCTTGTGGCTACCTAAAGGTGATCTAGGGCAATTAGTTGAAATCGAGCCTAAAACCACTGACGAAATCATAAGCAAGCTAAAAGAACTAGGCTACATAAGGGGGGTATAAATTTAAGTGAGAATAACATTTAAAGTACCAGCGCTAAGAGGACAAGGAAGACCGCGATTTTCAAAATATTCGGGTGCTTATAAGTCAAAGAAAGATACTGAATACGAAAATCTAATTAAAGAATGCTTTTTTAAGGTGGCAAAGGACTTTGAGCCAAGCAAAAGACCAGTTTCGATAAAAATCGAAGCCAATTACAAATTAGCAAAAAGCACACCAAAATATGTGGCTGATGAAGTGACATATAGCGATTATGACTATGTGCCACAAACAAAGCCTGACATTGACAATATCGCAAAGTCGGTTTTGGACGCATTAAACGGAGTTGCTTATATTGATGATAAACAAGTGTATAACTTAACTTGTGCTAAATATTTTGATACTATAAGCGATACTGATTATTTAATTGTGGTTATTTATTATTATGATGATTATAGAACTATAGAGGACATTAAAAATGAAAGACGAAGACATTAAGAAATTGAACATATATGAAAAGCTATCATTGATTGAAAATGAGATTGGAGTTGTAGAAAAAGGCTTGAACGTTAGCATGGGAAAAGGCAGTTATAAAGCCGTGTCAGAAAGAGACGTGTTGGACGCTATCAAGCCGATTGAACAAAAGTATAGAGTTTACTCTTATCCTTGTTATACTGAAATTATCAATAATGAAGTACTTGAAAAAAATAACAACTATGGAACGACAACATCACAATTCTTACGATTGAAGCGTATTTATAGATTCGTAAACATTGATAAGCCAGATGAACATGTAGATGTAATTAGTTACGGTGATGGCATTGATACTGGAGACAAAGCCCCAGGCAAGGCAATGACATATGCCGACAAGTACGCACTAATGAAGGCTTATAAACTTAGCACAGGTGATGACCCAGACAAGGACGCAAGCCCACAGGAAGGCTATAGAAAAGCGACAACGCAACCTATAAGCGAAAGTCAAAAAGAAACCATCAAGCGATTATACGAGGAAAATGAAATAAATAATATGCTTGCAAAGAACAATATAAAATCAATAGATCATTTAACAACCAGCCAAGCAAGCGCAATTATCAAGCATAAACTAGCTAACAAAGGAGATAAATAATTATGAAAACAGAATTTGTAAAAGTTGAAATTGATAGATATGAAGATCTAGTAATTGCCGAGGAACAGTTGCGAACACTTAAGAATATCATCTTTAGTAACTTAAAATATAGACCAATTGTTGAAAGATTGACGATTGATGAAGATAAGACAATCATTGCCTATCTTTCAAGTATTTGTGCATTTGACTTAAATGAATTGCTACTTGACGAGAAAGCAAAGCTTGAAAACGAGAAAACGAAGTTCGAAACAATGAGTGTAGAATAACATACCAAGTCACCCGTAAAAACGGTGGTAAGTTATGCACCTATTACAATGGCAAAGTGATGGTTAAAGCACCTATTATTGATTGGACAGACGAAGATATAGAAGAATTTGTTAAAACCTATAACGTGCCATTGTCTAAAGCATATACAGAATATGGGCTAAAAAGAACTGGATGTTATGGATGTCCGTTTGCCTTAGATATAGCCGATAATTTAAAAATTTTACATGATCACGAACCGCAAAGATACAAGGCAGCTATGCACTTTCTAAAAGATGTATATATTGCTCAAAACGTCAAACTTCCATTTGATGAAGCATATGAGAAAGAGAGAAATCAAAAGTGGAAAACTGAATATATAGACATGAGAAATGAAATGTTGAGCAAATATAGACCTAATTCTAAAATTTTAAAGAAATACAAAAACACACAATTAGATATATTTGACTGCATAGAAAAGGAAAAAGAGTGATAACGGCAATGAAATTTCATCACTTGAATTAATGGAGGGAATTTAAAATGTTAAATGCTGAAAGATTTAAAAAAGAGATATTAGATGTTATGGATAAAAAAGATACCGGTTTATTCGGAGTCTACAATCGCAATAGTAATATATTTTTTGATTGTAAATCTGAAAAATGTCAAAATTGCATTTTTGATAACGCTGTTAGAGGTGATTTTAAAAAGTCATGCAATAGAGCAAAAATCGAATGGCTCTTGTCAGAATACAACAAGACTGTCAAATTAACTAAATTAGAATATGAATTGTTGGAGTTCTGGAATGATAAAGAATTTAAATATATTGCGAGAGATTCTAACGATGCGGTGTTCGTTTATCGTGAAAAGCCGTCTAAAAAATCTGAAGTTTGGGGAAGCATTTACGGGCATCATGTCGTAGAGGAGCTTAATAAATCATTCTTGTTCGTAAGATGGGAAGACAGCACACCTACATTAATCGAAGAGGTTTTAAATAACTGCGAGGTGGTTGATGATGAATGAAAAATATACTGAACCTAATGAAATGACAGAGGAAGATTTTGAAAACGAGATTAAAAAGAGAGGGTATTAAAAATGAGATTAAACCAATTATTACCGAAATTCAAAAGCACAACTAATATTATTTTAAAGATAAATGATGTTGATATTATAACTTTTCGAGGTACTGCATTTAATATTCAATGTTCAGATGCGTTTATAAAACGCAGAGGAAAATATGAAGATACAACTGTAACTAATATTGATATTGTAAAAGAAGAATCAGAAACTTATATTCTTGTTGAATCAGCGACTGGAATAGGTAAATATAGCAAAACGGAGTGGGTGAGATAATATGAACACTATTTCTATGGAACTGCACGAGGAGCAGATAACAGAATTACAAAGCCAGATTGAAGAGCTAGAAAGTGAAAAGCATTGTTTAGAAGAAGAGTATGGAGATTTGAAAAGTGAAAATGATGAGTTAGAAACCAGAAAGGAAAGATTTAAAAAAGAAATCGCAATACTTAACAGAAAGTGCAAAAGTTATGAAAAAGCACTTAATAAGGCTTGTGAATATATCCATAATGATGGAATAGATGGATGTCCTTTCAATTATGATATTTCAGCAATTACAAACGAAAAAATGAATGAATGTAATATATGCAATTATCAATGCAGTAGTAAACAACATTGTAAAGAATATTTAAAAAAATCTATAAAATGTTGGAAAGAGTATTTTATGAAAGGAGAACAGTAATAAAATGAGAGTGAATGAAGTGTTGGCTAGAGTTAGCAAAGAAGAAATCATTATGATACGTACTGAAGCATTCTGTATTCAAGGTACTAAGAATCAGTTAGTGCATGATGATGATTTTATCAATATGAAATTAAAAGATAAAATCGTCACTCATTTAGGAGTTAATCATTTTAATGGTTTAAATGGAATTTTAATAAAATGCATTTAAGAGGTTAACCAATATGAAATTAAGTGATTTTTTAAAAGCAGTTGACTCTAATATCGAATTAGGAGTTGAAATAGTAACAGCTGAACCTGAAGAGGATGAAATCTATGTAACAGGTATAAAAGATGAAGTTTTAGGTAAATTGTCATCATATGAAATATTGAATTTAGATCCTTACGATGTTTATACAGTAAGTATCAGTAAAAAGTTAGATATTAATGATGGCAAAACAATCGTACATTATATTTATATTTTGGCAAAGGAGGAAACATTATGAGTTCAGAAATGAATAACTATTTAACAAAAAAAGTAGTCTACTTTACTTATCAACAGTTTTTGAACGAACTTGAAGAATTAAAAAAAGAAATATTATGTTATTGGCTACACTGTCAAGTCACAAGAAAATACTGCAGATGTTCAGCTAGTCGAAAAATAGGCGAAAAGAGGATGAAAATATGGCAATCGTTAATGATGATAAGTTAGAAGCAGTCGCCAACTTCATTAGCGAAATGGAAGTTGAAGGAGAATGTGTCTGTCACAATTTTAACGAAGCACTAGAAGAAAATAGGATTGATGTTCCTTGTGATGTTGGAAGTTGTGAAGGAGACTGCCCATTTTATTCAAAAGAAAACTTCTTAAATTGGATTAAGAAACCAACAAAGAAGTTAAGCATTAGAGAAGTGAAGAGACCAGATGTAAAAGATTTCTTCTCTTCTGAAGATGATGATTTAGAAAGTGATGGTATTTTAAAAATTAAAGTAAAAGAATCAATAGCTGAAAGAATTAAAAGATTAAAAAGAACTGACAGTTATATTTTGGCTTTAGAACAGTACTGCACTGATTTGGAAAACCTTTTCGCTAATCTAGAATATGATCTAGACAATGCAGAATGTGAAAATAAGGCATTACTTAATAAACTAGAAAAGATTAGAGGTGTTCTTGATGGGTCGCATTGAAGTAGATGAAGAGAAATTGAGACGTTTTGTTAATGCGTCTTTATTTACTTGCATGGATTTGAGTTATCACCTTTTTAAGTATAAGAGTTGTATCATTAGGTGTCAGGACTGCCCTTTGACTACTGTTGAAAGTGCTATAGAATGGCTAAGAAAGGAAGATTAATCATGAATAAGAAGGATAAAATAATGGAAAATAATCATACTACACCTCATGAAATAACAAACGATGAAATTCTAGAAAAAATCAAACAGGAATGTGAGAACAATGAAGAACTTAGAGAAGAAGTCAGAGAGATAACAGGCATTTTCATAAGAGCAATCATAGAATTGCTAAAGGAGGAGGAAAATGAACTAGAAGGAACTGAAAGTTTTGAATAAGCAGAAAAATATATATAAAATATAATTATATCCCTATATTGATACATCAATTTAAAAAACATTAGTTACCTGATCTAATCAAAACAGGGCTCATAAGAAAATTTCTATTAAAAACCTATTTAGATTTTATTTCCTTAATCTCATTTTCAATATAGGGATTCAATTATACTGAGGAGCAATTTCAAATGAAAAAATTAAATAAAAATAGGGCATTATGCCTTTTATCAGATGTATGTATATTAGCTATTCTTATTTCAATGGTATTGACTGGAAATAACTGGGACTCAACAGAGGTGAAAGTATTCTGTTGCAGTTCATTATTCATGAATATTCTTTTCGTGCAGTATTTTCTTATCACAGGTGGCAGATAGCAATAAAAAGATTAGAGGCGTTCTTGATGAAAACAGTTGAAGAAATTACAGGTTTAAAAAAACCGACAATGGAAGATTACAGTTTTCCTATTTCTGAAAATGATGAAGATTTAATGAACAACTATTGTTACGGCGTACTTGATTATGCTGAGGAGTTAGAAAGATACATTGAAAAGGAAGAAGAAAGAAATTCTAAAATATTTGAGTATTTGCAGAATGAAATTAAAGAAATCTATAAGTTGAATGAAAAGGCCACGGATTTAAACAATGAAGCGACTGCATTATTAGAAGCATATGATCCCACACAAGACCATGTCTCTCAGCATTCTAAAATGTTTAATACATTGCATGAGCAATGGTGGAATACACTATTGAGACAGAGCAAAAGGCTAAACGGCTTGATTAATGATTTTAAGAATGGCTTTAGATGGACAAAGAAAAAATAGTAAGGAGTGATTAAATGAGTTATAACATAGGTATTTACGTAAAAATCGAAGGGTGTGAGAAATACGTACAGATATCATACCCGACATATTACCATCCTACTTACAATTTAAAAACGCTGTTTAAAAACTGCATGAACTGGGACTTTAAAAGTAGCAGTTTTTATAGCTGTGATACCGTAATAGAATTGGTGGAAAATGGCATAGGAAATTTAAAAAATAGAACTTTTAAATACGCTGAATTTCTTCCAAGCAATGGTTGGGGCACAATGGAAGACGCATTAGAAACTCTTAAATCCATAAGAGAATGTATTCTAGAAGAGAATGAAAACATACCTCTTGAGTGTATGTATTTGAAATGGGAGTGATTAATTGTATGGATATTATTGGAATCTTACTCATAGCAGTATCAATATTTTTGATAGCGATTGGATATTATTGGAAAGAATAGGGAGGTAATAAAATGCAGAACTAAATATATAAAAAATGGCTCGTGAAGCCATTTGAGGATGTCAGCACAAAACGCAATACTTATAATATATGACTTATAAATTCCCAATACTTTTACTAATAATCGTTTCTCCTAATACTTTTAAGTGTTGGCATTCTCAAACGACTTCATGAGTTAGATCATATGACAGGAGGAAATAATGAACGAAACACACAAAACTTACATAGAGGATAATAAAATGGAAAAAGAAGCATACACGCTAAAAGAACTTGCTGAAAGATGGAGTTTGAACAAGATGACATTAAATAGATGGGCAAAGGCTGGAAAAATCAAGTGTTTTAGAGTCGGTAACAAGTTCTTAGTTAAAAAAGAAGAAGTTGAACGCATTGAAGGAGGTGAATAACATGGCTGAAAAAAGAATGTTTACTAAGATCATTACGGAGTCGGATTTATTCTTAGATATGCCACTATCAGCGCAATGCTTATATTTCCATTTAAATATGGAAGCTGACGACGATGGATTTATTGATAGTGTTAAGCGTATTAAAAGAATGATTGGAGCAAGTGACGACGATTTAAAATTATTAATTGCTAAACAGTTTCTAATACCTTTTGAAAGTGGTGTTATTGTTATCAAACATTGGAGACTGCACAACACATTAAGAAAAGATAGATATAAAGAGACTATACACAAAGACGAAAAAGAGCAGTTGCAAGAAAACGAAGATAGAACTTATGAACGGTTGCCAATTGGTTGCCAAACGGTTGCCGTAGATAAGATTAGTATAGATAAGATTAGTATAGATAAGAATAGTATAGAAGAGAATAGAGAAGAAAAAGATAACAACACACCAAAAAGCAAATCTAAGCACACTCCTAAGCGTTTTATAAAACCAACTATCGAAGAAATAAAAGAATATTGTGCACAAAACGATTTAAGAATAGATTGTGAACGTTTCTATGATTATTACGAAAGTAATGACTGGCACGTAGGAAAGAACAAAATGAAAGACTGGAAAGCAACTGCTAGAAACTGGAATAGAAACAACCACTCTAATAGCAATAACAAGAACGCTTCAAACTCAACTATTTGCATAGACAATAAAAAAGTGTATGAAGATGGCTGGTATAATCATGATCCAGTCATACAGAACTTTTTGAACGATACGGGCAACTAGATAAAAGATAAGAGCCTTTATACTAAGGATTTTTTTATGATTTTGTCATGTCGAACTATGTAAATATTTGTAGAAAGATACTATATAAATATGGTATAATGTGGAAAAAGGAGATGATTTTAAAATGAATGACATTAATTCACTGGTTACTTACTTAGTTACACCAATTGGCATGGTTGCTTTAATTATTGCACTTGCTGAAGTTGCTAAAAATCTAGGTGTAAACAAAAAGTATATTCCACTATTAGATCTAGTAATTGGTCTTGTTGGTTCATTCTTCATTTATTCGGATTTGACAATTGTATACAGAGTTCTTGCTGGATTAGCTTTAGGGCTTAGTGCTTGCGGGCTATTCAGTGGAATTAAGAACACTTACGAAAGCATTAAGGAGGATTAAAAATGTACGGTATTGATATTTCAAAACATAACGGCAATATTAATTTAGAACCATACAAGGGACAGTTTGTCATTATTAGAGTTGGTTATGGTCACTTTCATCTAGATGAAAAATTTGAAAGAAACGTGAACGAATGCAAACGATTAGGCATTCCATTTGGTGTTTACCATTATTCATACGCACTAAATGAAGCAGAGGCAGAAGCAGAGGCTAAAGGAGTGCTTAATGCAATCGAAAAATACAAGAACGATATCAAAGTTGGTGTATGGTTCGACATGGAGGACGCAGACGGCTATAAGAAAAAGCATGGCTTCAAGTTCTCTAATTCAACTATTGCGCCTATTTGCTTTAAATTCTGTAAGATTATTGAGGACGCAGGATATTATTCAGGTATTTACACATCTAGTTCATGGCTTGACTATGTAAAAGGCTTAAACGATAGATTTGACAAATGGGTTGCGAACTGGGGGAAGAATGACGGATCACAGCACACAAACACTTCCCAATATGGAACTATTCAACAGTACACTTCTAAGCCATTGGATAAAAATATCATGTATGCAGATTTAAGCAGATATTCAAGAGGCAATACAACATCAGAAAAACCAAAGCCTACACCAGTAAAACATAGATTTAATTTAAAAGTTGATGGCAAGATTGGGCATGATACTGTTAAGGCTATGCAGTCATGGCTAGGTACTGTTCAAGATGGTATCGTTTCTGGACAGTCAAACAGACAAAAGAAATACTTGCTTGCTTGTGTATCGAACGCATGGCGCTTTAGTGACAATCCAAAAGGCTCTTTAATGGTCAAGGCTTTACAAAGAAAGCTAGGTTGTTCTATTGATGGTATCATGGGAAAGAATACTGTAATGGCATTACAAAGATTAGTAGGAGCTAAGCAAGATGGCTACTTAGGAACTGAAACGGCTAAGGCATTACAGAGATATCTCAACAGCTTGTAATATGTCAATGTATAGATCATGCTCTAAGTGTGGTAGGATTCATAAGGTAGGCGAGAAATGTCCTACCTTTAAGCCTATTACATACAGGAAGACAGAAGAGAGCAAGCTAAGAAGCACATACGCATGGACTAGCAAGAGCCGAGAGATAAGAGACAAGGCTAATGGATTATGCGAGGTATGCAGAGACAAAGGCATATACACATATAAAGGGCTTGAGGTACACCACATAACCAAGCTAAGAGACGACAGCGACAAGCTACTAGATAACTATAATCTAATATGCTTATGCGTCGAACATCACAAACAAGCAGATAATGACGAGCTAGATATAAACTATTTGAAAAAGCTAGCTAAGACGAGAGAAGAAAGATAATCCCCCGTACCTATAGCCTATATGGTTATAGGGCATTGCGAGACCAACCGCCCACCTTTATATACAAAAATATTGATATCTCGTGATTTTTTGGAATTATTCTACTTAATTGTGCAAAATCAAATATTATTTAGTAAAACGGTTTAAAAAGCCTAAAAAAAAATAAGGGGCAGGAAATAAGGTGATTAAGTGAATGAAATAAAGATTGAAAATATAGATATTAGTAAAATAAAGCCTTATGAGAACAACCCAAGGCATAACGATGAAGCAGTTGACGCAGTAGCAAACAGTATTAGAGAGTTTGGCTTTAAAGTGCCCTTAGTGATTGACAAAGACAACATAATTGTAACAGGTCACACGAGATACAAGGCTTCAAAGAAACTAGGCATAAAGGAAGTACCATGTATACGTGCTAGCGACTTATCAGAGGAGCAAGTAAAAGCCTTTAGAATAGCAGATAACAAGGTGTCAGAGCTTGCTACATGGGACATGGAAAAATTAAGCCTTGAGCTTGATGATATCAATTTGGATATGTCAGCGTTTGGGGTTGAGATTGAGGAACTACCAGAAAATGACATTGAAATTGATAATGATGAAAATGACTGGTACGGTGATGAACGTGAAAGAACGTATGACGCTTATAACTTAGGCATGATTGAAGACGAGAGCCTAACAGATGACTTTTGGCAAATGCCATATATTCATAAAACCGATTATATCCCAAATGATCTCATAGGCTTCAACTATGCAAAGACAAGCAAACAAAAAGATGTAGGCATACACTTCTATATTGATGATTACCAATTTGAAAGGCTTTGGAACAAGCCACAGGACTATGTGAGCCTATTCTGGGATTATGATTGTATCTTGACACCAGATTTTTCTCTTTACATGGATATGCCTATGCCAATGAAAATATGGAACATATACAGAAGCCGTTTCGTTGGTGCTTACTATCAAAGCTTAGGAATTGAAGTTATACCAACAATCTCGTGGGCAGAAAAGGAAACTTTTGAATTTTGCTTCAAGGGTATTGAAAAAGGTGGTGTGGTTTCAATCAGCACTATAGGAGTTAAGAGAGATAAGGAAGCCATGCAGATATGGAAAGATGGAGTTACAGAAATGATTAATCAGCTAGAACCGAATACAATTTTAATCTATGGCGGACGGCTTGATTATGACTTTGGAAATATAAAGACTGTTTATTATAACAATCATGTAACACAAAACTGGAAAGCGGGGAATGATTAAAATGAAAATGAATTTACAGCTATTCGGCGGACGTGGTGCTGGTTCTGGCATACCGTTCGCCGTACCAAGCGGTGGGAGCGGTGGAAGTGGTAGACTAGACCAACAGCCCGGATTATCTAAAACACTAGAGGAAGCACTAGGAACAAAGGGGAGACCCCTGTCAACTGATAAGGCTGTTTTAGGAGCTAACCCGTTCCATGAGCTGGGGAGAGAATACCAAGAAAATTGTCAAAGGTGTGTTATTGCTACCGAGGCACGCTTTAGAGGATATAATGTAGTTGCATTGCCAACGTTTGACGGTGATACAATGCCCACTGGCGATAATTTCGCAAATAACTTTAAGAATGCAAAGGTTAATCGCATAGGCAGAACAACACCAAACGCAACAAAGAACAGTATTGAAAAGCAAATGAAACAATATGGTGACGGCTCAAGAGCTATTATCGCTGTTGCGTGGAAAGGCAGAAACGCTAGCGGTCATGTCGTGAATGTTATACAGAGAAACGGGAAAACACATGTATATGACGGACAGACAGGAAAGCAGTATAAACTAAGTGATCTTATGAACGCTTCAAGACCGGAACATACACGACTTGTAAGGGTTGATAATCTAGAGTTCTCTAATCAGGCTAGAGAAGCAGTAAGAAGAAAAAAATAAGGAGGAATAAATATGATTACGTTTGAAGAGGCAACAAAGAAGGCTAAAGGAATTAGAAAAAATATTAATGGTGGAACTGAATTTGAAAACGGCTATATGTTCAGTGGTTCAGATGATAATAAGTATATTGGTGGATTTAACCATACCCCTATTTGCATTAGAAAAAGTGATGGGAAGGTTATCGACCAAGTGACATTCATGCTTTCAAACCCAGGAAAAGAAATCAGAGACTTTGAGGTGTAGTACAATGAGAATGGACTTACAGCTGTTTGGTGGAAGAGGTTCAAGCAGTGGAAAAGGTAGCGTTAAAAATGTAACAACTAAAAAAATTAATGGTAAAGATTATCCTGTAATAAACGGTGAACTTCCTAAAGGCTGGGCACGAATTGAAGGATCACTAACCGCACCTAAAGGGTATACGTGGGTATCAAACAATAAAAGCCGATTTAGTAGCGAAAGAAAGAGTGCAATAATTAAAGATGATAAATTGAAATAAAAAGAGGCGATTTAATGACAAAGATTGATTTAAATGAACAGGCAAAAGAGATTTTAAAGATCGCAGAAGACAGTGGAGTGCAGTCCAATTTCTTCTTCCTTACTACATTCAAGAGATACCAAGTACAGTTAAAAATTTTAACGGAACTTGAAAAGTCTCTTAAAGAGGATGGTATGCAGGTAACAAAGGAATATGTAAAAGGTCGTAAGAACCTTTACAGCAACCCAGCTATACAGGATTATAACCGTACCACTGATTCAGCAAACAAGACGGTTGCAACATTAATGAGAATTTTGAGAAATTTTGGTGTTGAAGATACAAGTGAACAGGACGCAGACCCACTAATGAAGATTATCAACGGTGGTGAAGATAATGAAAAATAAGGCTTATGAGTTCTGTAAGAAATCAATAAAGCTAAAGACCACTCCTAAATATGTAAAGTTGCAGATGAAAGAATTTATTGATATTTGTGACGGCAAAAGCGATAAATACAAGATAAGCAGTACAAAGCTAAATCAATTAGACAACATCCTAAAGATACTGAACATGCCTAAAGGGCTTAAGGCAGGACAGCCACTATATGACTGTACTTGTGGGTATCAGTGGTTGTTCTATACTGCTATTCTTTGTACGGTTTACCGAGACAAGCCCCAAAAAAGAAGATATGAAACAGGTGTTTTAGAGATATGCCGTAAAAACTTTAAGACATATACTATTGCAACTATATTCATTCTGTTATTCCTAACAGAACCACAGTTTTCTAAATTCTACAGTGTTGCCCCAGATGGTTCTTTATCAAGGGAAATCAGGGAGGCAATAGCAGAAACAATTAGATCATCACCACTGGTTTATGAGTTTAGGGATAACAAGCGATTTAAGATTTTGCGTGACTACATCATGTTCAAGCCAACACAAACGCAATATATCCCTTTAAGCTATTCAACTAGTAGAATGGATGGTAAGTTGCCTAATGCCTTTTGCGCTGATGAAGTCGGAGCCTTGCCAGTAAGCTATCCTATTGAAGCCATGAGGTCAGGACAGTTAAATATCTTAAACAAGTTAGGTTTCATCATTTCCACAAAGTACCCAACTATTGATAATCCTTTTGAAGATGAAGTAAAGTACAGTAAACAGGTATTGGACGGCTTGCAGAAAGACGATACAAGATTTTCTTTATTGTATGAACCAGACAATCCTAAAAAATGGGAAACGGATGATTTAATCTTACAGCAGGCTAACCCCGTAGCTTTGGAAATCCCAGAAATATGGGAGGATTTACTGAAAAAGAGAGCGTATGCTATCGCTGTTGAAAGTGCTAGAGAAAACTTTGTCACAAAGCACTGTAATATCATCTATCAGGGTGCAGGCACTGAAACATATATTGATGTGAAAGACGTACAATCTTGTAAGGTTGCAAATATAGACTGGAGAGGCAGAGTTGTATATCTAGGGCTAGACTTATCAGAAACAAATGACAACACGTCAGTCTCTATGGTATCGGTTGATGATGATAACAATATTCTAGCAGAATCGTGGGCATTCATTCCCGAAGGACGAATTGAGGAAAAGACACAATATGAGAAGGTAAATTACAATGAATTGTGCAAAACTGAACACGTTATATCTTGTGGAGATAGAGTAATTGATTATAATGTAGTTGAGGGGTTCATATTGAGCCTAGAAGAGCGTTATGGCGTTGAAATACAGGCAATAGGCTATGACAGATGGAACGCTTTAAGTACAGCCCAAAAACTGGAAAAAGAGGGCTATAACATGGTTGAAATCAAACAGCACTCAAGCGTTTTACATATGCCTACTAAATTGCTCAAAGAAAAAGTTCTCAAGGGAGAATTTGAGTATACTGATAACAAGCTGTTAGAAATCAACTTTCAGAATGCAAGATGTACATATGATACGAATATGAACACTTATGTCACAAAGAAGAAATCAAAGGGCAAGGTTGATATGGTTGTGTCAATGATAAACGCAACGTATCTATTACAGCAGGACTATTTCTTAAATCAGAGTGACTTTACCGTACAAATAATTTAGGAGGTGATTAGATGGGATTCTTTGAAAAACTAAAAAAGAGGGAAGACGCACCTCCAACAATAGAGCCACAGGTAAGTGATGTCTTATTAAGAGCATTACTAAATGGTGAGACAATTACACGAGAAAAAGCATTGACTTTGCCATCAGTAAGTGGGGCAGTTGACTTTATCTGTAACAGTGTAGCTTGTATGCCTGTTAAGTTATACAAGTACAAACAGGGAAAAGTAACAGAGGTTGAAAATGACACTAGAACACGTCTTCTAAATGGTGATACAGGAGATACACTGGACGCTTTTCAAATGAAAAAAGCGCTGGTAGAAGATTACCTTTTAGGAAAGGGCGGATATGCATATATTCAGAAATCACGAAATGATGTTACGGGAATATATTACGTTGAAGAAAAATATGTAACCATCATGAAATCACCAGAGCCAATCCATAAGGAATTTGAAATTGCTGTTGAAGACAACATGTACAAGCCTTATGAATTTATCAAACTTCTTAGGAACACAAAAGACGGCGCTAGTGGTGTTGGGTTGACTGTAGAAGTATCTAAAGCCCTTGAAACAGCCTATCAAATGCTTGTTTATCAGTTGTCCCTAGTGAAGACAGGTGGCAATAAAAAAGGCTTCCTAAAGGCTAACAGAAGACTAGGGCAGGAAGAAATAGACAAGCTGAAAGAGGCATGGAGGAAACTCTATGCAAACAATGAGGAAAATGTCGTTGTCCTTAACAATGGTTTAGAGTTTCAGGAGGCAAGCAATTCAAGTGTAGAAATGCAGTTGAACGAATCAAAGCTAACACTTCAAAATGAAATCAATAACCTATTCCATATCAGTGATAATTTTGATTTGACTTTTAAAGAGGCTATATATCCTATTGTAAAGGCGTTTGAAACAGCCTTAAATCGTGATTTACTTCTAGAGAAAGAAAAGAAGAATTACTTCTTTGAATTTGATACAAAAGAGATTGTTAAAGCTAATTTACAGGAAAGATATAACGCATATAAGACAGCCAAGGAAACAGGTTTCTTGACTCTTAATGAAATCAGAAAGGCTGAAAACCTAAATTACATTGAAGGATTAGATGTAATCAATGTTGGCTTGAGTGCTGTTTTATATGATACTGATACGCATACATACTTTACTCCAAATACGGGGCAACAGGCTGATATATCAGAGCAACCAATGGAACTATCAGGAGGTGATATTGATGAAAATCAGAGTTAGAGATGATTCTGTTGAAATTGAGGGCTATGTGAACGCAATTGAAAGACTTTCAAAGCCCTTAAATTCAAGAATCGGAAAATTTACAGAAAGAATTAAAAAGGGTGCTTTCAAGAGAGCAATTGAAAGAAATGACAATGTTCATATTCTTCTAAACCACAACTGGGATAAAGATCTAGGAAGCACGAAACAAGGAAATCTAGAACTTAATGAGGATTCAATCGGACTAAGAGCTAAGGCTGTTATCAATGATAGAGAAGTCATTGAAAAAGCCCGTAATGGTGATTTGGTCGGTTGGAGCTTTGGCTTCACTGATAGAGATGTAGACACTCACAGCGAGGGCGGCATGACAACCAGAGATGTAAAGGACTTAGATTTATACGAGGTTTCTATTCTGGACAGGACAAGGACACCAGCCTATGAGGGCACTATGGTGTCAGTACGTTCGGATGAAAATATTTATCACGGCTCACCACTAGAAACAGAAATTGAAATTAGGGACGATAGCACACCAGAAGAGAAACACAAAGATATTGACTATTCAAAAGCTGAAAATCTTATTAAGGAAATGAAAGGGGAAAACTAAATGAACTTCAAAGAATTAGTAGAAAAGAAAAACGATTTAATTACTCGTGCAGAGGAAACACTTAACAAAGCAAAGGAAGAAAAGCGAGAATTAACAGATGATGAAATGGCAGAACTCGCTGAAATTCGTGACAATGTAAGAAAGATTATTGAAACACTTAAATTAGATGATGATTTCAGAGCATTAGACCAGAAACCATTAGAGAAAAAAGAAGACAATACACCAACAGAAGGAGGAGAAAAGCCAATGGACGCAAAGAAACAGGAACAGGAACAGAGATCACTTGAAGAAAGTGAAAGAATGGCATTTGAAAACTATATCAGAGGTTATGTAGTCAATGAACGTGCAGGCGAATTAACTAAAGCTGATAACGGTGCAGTCATTCCAACAACTATTGCAAACCAGATTATCAAGAAGGTATATGATATTTGCCCTATTCTTGAATTATCTACAAAATACAACGTTAAAGGCAACTTAGACTTACCTTATTATGATGAAACAGGTGGCAAAATCACAGTTGCATATGCTGATGAATTTAGTCCACTCGCTTCAAAAATCGGTAAATTTAAATCAATCAATTTAACAGGCTTTTTAGCAGGTGCTTTATCAAAGATTTCACGCTCATTAATCAATAACGCACAGTTCAACATTGTTGACTTTGTAGTAACTGAAATGTCAGAAGCAATCAAGAGATTTATCGAACACGAATTATTAATTGGCACTACTTCTAAGGTTGAAGGCTTATCAACTTTAACTAACACGGTTACAACAGCGTCAGGAACAGCAATTACAGCAGATGAATTGATTGACTTACAGGACGCAGTAAAAGACGCATATCAGAATGGCGCTATTTGGATTATGTCACCTAAGACTAGAACAGCGTTAAGAAAATTAAAGGACAACGAAGGTCGCTATCTTTTAAATAATGATATCTCATCACCATTTGGCACTACACTTTTAGGCAAGCCAGTATATGCTTCTGATAATATGCCAGATATTGGAGTAAGTCAGACAGCTATTTACTATGGCAATATGAAAGGATTAGCCACTAAATTCAATGAGGCAATCAATGTTGAAGTGTTAAGAGAAAAATACGCTGATGAACATGCTGTTGGCGTTATCGGTTGGTTTGAATTTGATTCAAAAGTACAGGACGCGCAGCAGATTGCTAAACTAGTAATGGCAGGAAAGTAAGATGAAGTATGAAGCACTTGTAAATTTTACGGGTGTTATTACAATGTCGAAGGGGGAAGTTAGGGAACTAACAGACCCCCTCATTATTAAAGACTTGTTACAAGCTAAGTATATCAAGAAGGTAACAACACCACGTAAAACAACAAATAAAAAATAGAGAGGTGATTATATGGAAGAGATCACCAAGGTTAGTGAAATAACCGTTAACTATCTAGCCGAATACTTGCGTATTTATGAGCTAGATGAAAATGAAACAGCACTCTTGAATAATTTACTGAATGTCGCTAAATCCTATATCAAATCATACACAGGTCAGGATGATTTAGATAAATACCAAGACTTTGTAATAGTTACGCTTGTACTCGTACAGGACATGTACGATAACAGAACGCTTTATGTAGACACAAAGAACCTAAATACGGTTGTAGAAACTATTTTAGGAATGCATAGTGTGAACCTACTATGATGAATGCAGGCAAATATAACAAGCGTATCAAGATTTACAAAGTCGGAATGACAAAAACTAAAAACGGCTTTCCCATCAAAGAAAAAACACTAGTATTAGAACCATATGCAAGTGTCAAGACAACACGAGGCATGACATTAATTACTAGTGGTACCGATTTTGAGAAAGCATATACCAACTTCACAATCAGATATCCAAAGACTGAAATCAACAGAGACATGATCATTGAATTTCATGATAAAGAGTATACTATTGAGTATCTAAATAACATTAATGAGGAAAACACTGAATTAGAAATACAGGCTAAGGAGGTAACTCACTGATGGCTAAATATGAAATGAAACTCCCAGATGAAATCATGAAGGATATTGAAAAGATTAATAAGGACGCACCACAGATGTTTGAAAAAATGACACATGCAGGTGCAGAGGTGGCTTATAAGAATATCCTTAGAAACATGAAAAGCTCATTCAAGAGCACATCCATGTTGGAACAGCACTTGAAAATTACAAAGCCCTATAGAACATATCAGGGACATAATGTTAATACTAAAGTTGCTTTCTATGGATACAACCAAGAAGGTGTACCAGTCCCTTTAATTGTAATTGCTCGTGAGTTTGGCACATCAAGAGGAGAAGCAAAAAAGCCATTTGTGAGAAGGTCATTCAAGAAAAATGAGATTGAGGCAGTCATGAGAAAGATACAAAAAGAAGAAAGTGGAGGATTGCTAGAATGAATGAGCTAATCGAAACGATTTTTAACAATTTCAATGTTGACGGTGTAGAAATACCCGTTGCTTTCCTCATGTATGAAGGACATGACGAACCTTACATTACATATCAGCAGACAGACATTGACAATTCATATAGCGGTGATGATGATCTATTAGGGTATGTATATTATTATGATTTTGATATCTATTCAAAAGGCGACTATACAGAAATTATAAAGAGTGTAAAGCAGTTATTAAAAGAAAATGATTTTGAATGGCAACCCTCACAGTCAAGTTCAGATATGTACGAAAATGACACAGGGTATTACCATAAAACATTATGTTTTGCTTATTTAAAGGGGGTATAACTAAATGGCAAAGATTGGTTTAAATAATTTCAGATATTCAAAACTTACTGAATCATCAGATGGAACAGCACAGTATGCAGGAGCTAAGAAACCAGCCAAGGCTATTTCGTGTAAAGTTGATATTTCAACCAATTCAGCTACTTTATATGCTGATGATATTTTAGCTGAAAGTGACACATCATTTCAGAGTGGTACAGTAACAATCGGAATTGATGAAGACGACGATAAAATGATGGCAGAGCTTTTAGGCCATACAATTGATGAACAGGGCGAAATCACACGAAACGCAAATGACACAGCACCTTATGTAGGATTAGGTAGAATCGTAAATAAGATGGTCAACGGTGCACGCAAATACAAAGTTGAGTTTCTTTACAAAGTCAAATTTCAAGAACCATCAGCAGACGAATCAACAAAGGGTGAATCGCTTGAATTTTCAACATCTGAATTACAGGGTACAGTTTCCACCCTAGCAAATGGTGACTGGTCAAAGGCTAAGACTTTTGACACACAGAAAGAAGCAATTACATATCTTGAAGGACTATTAAAAAATTCTTCACCAGGAAAGTAAAGAGGGTTTAAATTACCTTCTCATTAATTTTAGAGGGTGGTAAAATCCCACCCTATTTTTATAGAAAAGAGGAAAATGAAATGAAAGATATTGAAAAAGTAATTAAAGTTGATGATAGAGAATATCCAATTGTATTTAATTTAAATGTAATGGAAGCAATACAGGAAGAATATGGAACAGTTCAGAAGTGGGGAGAACTATCAGAAGGCAAAGATGGAGAGCCTAACGCAAAGGCAGTTATCTTTGGCATTACACAAATGATTAATGAAGGTATTGACATCAGAAACGAAAAGAACGGTACAGATGTAAAACCTTTGACTTTGAAGCAGGCAGGAAGGCTTATTTCTCAAATTGGCGTTGATGTAGCTTCAAAGCAATTACAGGATACAGTAATTGAAAGCACGCAAAGCAACGAAAAAAACGTATAATCCCTGATGTAGTAGATGATGAACCAATTGATTTCAGTTGGTTCTACTACGTCGGGCATGTCAAATTACAATTATCATTAAAAGAGGTTGGAAGACTTACATTAACGCTTTTCAATAAACTCTATGGTCACTATAAAGATGATTGGGACTTAGAAATGAGACTTAAAAACGCAAACATGACTTATGCAGAAGCATATGAAAAATCACAGAAAGAGGAAGAATGGTTCTAAGGGAGGTGAGACTGTATGGCAGGTTTTGGCGGTACTATCAAACTCGAAGGCGAAAGCGAATATAGAAGAGCTTTAACACAGATTACACAGAGCCTAAAGGTTGTAAGTTCTGAAATGCGTGCTACAAGCACAGGATTTGAGAGTGGTGCAAAGTCACAGAAAGACTTAGCAACTAGTGCAGAACAACTTAAAAAGGCTTTAGAAGTTCAAAAAACAGCTTTTACAGGGCTTAAGTCGCAGTTGTCAGCAATGCAAGCAGAATATAACAAAACAGGTACGGAACACAAGAAATTAGTAGATCAGTACACAAAGGAAAAAGCAAAGCTGGACGAAATTAAGGCAAAGCACGGTGAAACATCACAGGAATACAAGAATCAACAAAAGGTAGTTGATGAATTATCAAATGAAGTCGAAAAAAGCACGAAAACCTATGAAGCACAGGGAAAAGCCCTAAATGACATGAAAATAAAGACAGCCAATGCTGAAACCACGATCAATAAAACAACTAAGTCTATTGATGAATTAGGCAATGAAGCAGAGGAAAGCGGAAAACAGGTTAAGGAAAGTTCAGATGGCTTTACAGTCATGAAAGGAGCACTCGCAAACCTTGTTTCAAGTGGCATTCAGTCAGCTGTAAACGGATTAAAGGAATTAGGCGCTAAGCTTGTAGATATCGGAAAGCAGTCTTATTCAGCATATTCACAGTATGAGCAGTTAGTTGGAGGTGTTGATACGCTTTTCAAGACTTCGTCAAAACAAGTGCAGGCATATGCACAGAACGCTTACAAGACAGCTGGAATCAGTGCCAACCGGTACATGGAACAGGTCACTTCATTTAGTGCTACATTGCTTCAAGGTCTTCATGGAGACACAAAGAAAGCGGCAGAAGTTGCTGATATGGCTATTCGTGACATGGCAGATAATGCCAACAAAATGGGTACTTCAATGACGGATATTCAAAATGCATATCAGGGTTTTGCAAAAGATAACTATACTATGCTGGATAACCTAAAGCTAGGATATGGTGGCACACAGGGAGAAATGGCAAGGCTTATTAATGATTCTGGAGTACTAGGCGACAGTATCAAAGTGAATGCTAAAACGGTCAAGGATGTTCCTTTTGACAAGATCATTGAAGCAATTCATAAGACACAGCAGGAAATAGGAATCACAGGAACTACATCAAAAGAAGCCGCTTCAACACTTGAGGGTTCAGCTAATTCTATGAAAGCGTCATGGGAAAATTTGCTTGTGGCAATTGGAACAGGTGATGAAAACACAGTAAAGAGTGCCGTGAATAGTTTTGTCGAACAGGCAAAAGTAGCTCTTAGAAATTCTTTACCAAAAATCATGGATATTCTTAAGGGAATGGCTGAACTTATCAGTTCAGCATGGAAGGAAATTCTGCCAGAGCTAGAAGTGACATTTCCAGATTTAAAACCAGTTATTGGAACTTTGCAGTGGATAGCTGACAATAAGGACATCATAATTGCTACAATAGCTGGCATAACGGCGGGCATTATGGCATGGCAAGCATTCTCATTTATCTCTGGAATTGTTGGCACAATCCAACTTTTCGTTGGCGCTATACAAGCTGGAATACCAGCCATGACGGCTTTAAATGTAGTGATGAGCGCTAACCCTATCGGAATTGTTGTCGTTGCTATTGCTGGGCTTGTTACGGCTTTTATGGCATTGTGGAATACCTCTGAATCGTTCAGAACTTTCTGGATAGGATTATGGGATGGGATAAAATCTATTGTTTCTGGTGTGGTAGAGGCAATTGTTGGATTCTTCACAGGAACAATCCCTAACGGAATTGACACAATGGTTAATTTCTTTTCTGAATTGCCTAGCAAGATAGGAGAGTTTTTAACAAATGCAATCAACGGTGTAGCTCAATTTGCTTCTAATTTGGCAGGAAAGGCATTAGAAGCAGGCTCTAACTTTCTTAATAACATTATTCAGTTCTTTAATCAGCTACCAGAAAAAATTGGTTTTTCCATTGGTTACGCTTTGGGCAGTGTTGTAAAATGGGGACAGGACTTATATAGCTTTGCAACAACTGAAATTCCTAAATTTGTAAATTCAGTTATTAAGTTTATTTCTGAATTGCCTTCTAAGATTTGGACATGGCTTGTAAATGCATATAACAACGTTGTTAAGTGGGGCTCTAACATGATCACAAAGGCAATTGACACAGGTACAAGATTTGTATCTAATATCATCAACTTTGTCTCAAGCTTGCCTTCTAAGTTGTGGGCATGGCTTAGTAACACAATTAATAAAGTATCTAATTTTGCTTCTGATATGGCAAGCAAAGGAGCAAAGGGAGCTAAGAACCTAGCAAATAACATCATTAACGAAATTAAGAGCTTGCCAAATAAAGTTATGAATATTGGTAAGAATATCGTAAAAGGTATTTGGGAAGGTATCGAAGGAATGGGAAGTTGGATTAAGAAAAAGATAACAGGATTTGCAGATGGAATTGTAAAGGGCTTCAAGAGTGCATTGAAAATTCATTCACCTTCAAAAGTATTCTCTGACGAAGTCGGTAAATACATGGCACAGGGTATTGGTGTAGGCTTTGCAGATGAAATGAAGAATGTAAATGCAGACATGCAGAATGCAATTTCAACAGATTATGATTTTGGCAAAGTAACAGGCTCTACAGTTGGAACATTCAGAGAAAATTCATTTAATTCTCTTGTGAGTGCATTCAAACAGGCGTTATCAGAAATGAAAATTGAATTAGATGATGAAGAAATGGGAAAATTTGTTGATAGGACTGTAACAAAGGCAATTTACCAGTAAAGGAGGCTAGAAATGAACTACATAGAATTAAATGGGAAATCTAGTCTAGACGTTCAAGGACTGTTAGTGCAGTCCTTAGCGCCTATTACTAAGCCCAAAATAAGAACTGAAACAACAGAAATAGATGGTCGTGACGGTGATATTGTAACTAGGCTAGGTTATAGTGCATATGATAAAGAAATCTCTATAGGATTATACGGAAACTATGATATTGACGAGATAATACAATACTTTGTGGAGAATGACAAAGGAACAGTATTATTTTCTAATGAAGAAGAGAAAATTTATAAATATGAAATACTAGATCAAGTTGATTTTGAAAAACTATTAAGATTTAAGACGGCTAAAGTCAAGTTTCATGTTCAGCCTTTCAAAATGTCTAGCATAGAAGATAAAACAATAGTAAATATTTCTTCTAGCAATTCGACAATTGAAGGCACAAGCGTAACATTTAACAGTTCGAACGATAGCGCATTAAGCACACTATTGATTAATGGAATAAGCAAGCAAATAACAACGCCTTCAACAAAAAAACCATGCAATGTTATTTCATTAGGAGACAACGGGGCAATTGAATTAAAAAGAACTAGCGTCAACCCATTATCTTATTCAATTCCATTAAGCGAACCCTTAAGAAGTTTACCAAACAGTGTTAAAGACACGTTAGATTTAACAGGCGTTCATAAAAATGTAGGTAAATATAAATTTACGGGTGCTGAAACATGGGCTGATGATAGCGCAAATGGATATGCTTATTTGATGATATCCAAGGTAACTAGCCTAAGCGACTTGAAGCCATATGGATATATTTATTCTAATTACTTCAAAAACGGAACTTCTAGCGAAAGTGGTGTTATTTTTGTTGGTGAAAGTGCTATAGCTATAACTTACAATGATGATATACAAAACATAGCAGCACTTAAGAAATTTTTATCAAGCAATAATGTATACGCAATTTATGAGTTAAGCGCACAAAAGAATGTGTCATTTACACAAGCACAACAAACCGTAATTAATAGCATTCAAGCTAAAAAAGGTGTAAATACATTTTCGGTAATTGGAATGCCTAAGCCCACAATAAAAATAACTGTTGCAGATACAAAATCATTTATGATAAGAAACAATGGTAACACATACGCAAAACCAACGATTACAATACATGGAAGTGGTACAATAAATTTAAGTTTAAATAACTATCAAATTTTTGTGATTGAATTAGGAGACAAAGAGCAAATCACGATAGACACCAATTTATTGGACGCTTACAACAACGATACTAAAGAACTTATGAATAGATTAGTAACTGGAAATTACGATAATTTTAAATTGAATGTAGGTAACAACACTATTTCGTGGACTGGTTCAGTGTCATTGATAGAAATTAGCAACTATTCTAGGTGGATATAAGGAGGGGTTAATAATGATTAAGTTATTTGATAAAACTGATACTTTATTTTCTTCAAATGGTGACAAAGTTATAACACCTCTAAAAGCGAAAATTCATAAGGAAGATAACGGCTCATTCTATTTAGATCTAGAAACAAGCCTTGATTATGTTGATGATTTGACTGCAAATAGAATTATTGTGGCAAACACACCACAAGGCGATCAAGCTTTTAGAATAACTAATGTAGAACAAACAAGAAAAAAGATAAGTGCTAAGTGTCATCATGTTTTCTATGATAGCAACAATTACTTAATCGCTGATAGCTATGTGGTTGATAAGAATTGTAATGACGCTTTAGACCATTTAAATAGCGCTACGGACAATACAAGTCCTTTTACAACGCTTTCAGACGTTACAAAGATAAATTCATTTAGATGTGTAAGAAAGTCGCTTTACGAGGCAATACAGACCGTTCTAGAACGTTGGGGTGGTCACTTAGTTAGAGACAATTACACAATCGCAATAAAAAACGAAATTGGTAAAGATAACGGTGTTGTTGTAAGATATGCTAAGAACTTGAAGGAAATCAATTGTGAATATAATTGGGACAACGTAGTGACTAAGTTAATGCCCGTTGGTAAAGATGGGCTTTTACTAGATGAAAAATATGTTTATAGTGATACTCAATACGACATACCTTATACAAAATGTGTTTCCTTTGAGCAAAACGGTATTGAAGAAGATGATTATAAGGACGCTGACGGAAATTTAAACGAGGTATCTTATAACAACGCTTTAATGAACGATTTGCGAACACAAGCACAAAACTATGTTAATGATAACTGTAAGCCTAGTGCGAACTACAAATTAAAAGCTAACCTTGAAAAAATAACTGATGTAGGTGATACGATTGTTGTTAAAGATGAAAGATTAGGTTTAGATATTACAACAAATGTTATTTCTTATGATTATGATTGTATATTAGAAAGATATACGGAGTTAGAGTTTGGCAACTTTAAACAAAAATTATCTAATTTAGTCGATAGCATAACAAGTAGCACACAACAAGCAATACAAAAAAATAATGAAGTCATTAAAGTAACGCTAAGTGAAGAAATGAAAGGCGCAACCGATAAAATTTGGGGCGCTATGAGCGCTTCACACGTGATCTATGATGGCGACAAGATTTTAGTAGTTGACACACTACCTAAAGAGAACGCAAAAAATGTTATTTTGATTAATAGTGGCGGTATTGCTTTTTCTAACACTGGAATTAATGGCACGTTCAAAAGCGCATGGACTATTGACAATGTGCTAAATATGGAACAAATAAATGTTATCAACTTGACGGCTGACTTAATCAAAGGCGGTACACTAAAGCTAGGTGCAAATCTTAACCAGTTTGGAACGCTTGAAATTTATGACGGGGCTAACAACTTGATTGGTGTTCTTGACAAGAACGGATTAAAGTTAAATGGCATTGACGGAAGTTATGTAGTTATTAATAATGAAGTTGGCTTTGCAGGATATGACAGGAACGGCAATAAGATATACTGGGTTTCAAAAGATGAATTTCACATGAAGAAAAGCGTTGTTGAAGAAGAAATAACCTTATGCAATAAAATGCGATTCATTCCAATTACTTTGTACGATAATGACGGCAAAATGATGAATGACGGAATAGGTCTGGTTTCTACAATGGGAGGTAATTAATAATGTCTAATAATGGTGCGTTTAATACAAATAGTTATGATGGTCGATATGTACAGTTTAATTGGAATGTAGCAAGCCAGAACGTAACTAACAACAATACCACAATAAATTGGAGCATTAGCGCTCTTGGTGGTAAATCGAGTTGGTATAAGTCAAATCCTACAAGCGTATACATAAACGGCAATAGAGTATATTATAATGGTACTAGAGTACAACAGTATAAAGGCACTATTGCAAGCGGTTCTTATACAATCAGTCATAATTCAGAGGGTAACGCCTCTTTTAGTGCTAGCGTATCAAGTGCAATCTATAGCACGTCCGTAAACTGTAACGGTTCTGGCTCGTGGAGTCTGCCACAGATTGCAAGAGCGAGCCAGCCGTCTTGTATCACGTCCCCAAATACAACCGAAGATATTGGCAACATAGGCAGTACAATAACAATTTACATGAACCGTCATAGTGATAAATTTACACATACTGTTAGATACTCTTTTTATGATTTAAATGGTACAATAGCGACAAACGTAGCAAATAACTGCAAATGGACAATTCCTGAATCGTTTTATAGTGAAATACCCAATTCAAATAGCAGTTGGGGAACTATCTATGCAGATACATATAACGGCTCAACAAAAATAGGGACTAAATCGGTTAAATTTACGTGTCATGTGTCAAATGCAAACCCTACAATCAATAAAATTGATTATTATGATAGCAACCAAAAAACAACCGATATAACTAAGGATAATCAAATAATCATCAGAAATAACAGCAAATTGGAATTTAAGCTAACCAGCTTGAATGCATTGAAGTATGCAACCTTGTCAAAAGTCGAAATATCACTAAATGGATTGACAAAAAGCGCTACATTGAGTGGATCAAGCGTTCCTTCTAAGATAATTGATTTTGACATTGTCAATTCATCATCTGACTTAACCGCTTCAATCGTTGTAACTGATAGCAGAGGTAACAAAGCAACATACTCAAAAGATATAACTATTGTTGACTGGGTTCAGCCTAGCGCAATTATTAATTGTCAAAGAGAAAACAATTTCTATTCAACAACGCATTTAACCGTTGATGGCAGCATATCAAGCATTAATGATAAGAACGTAATGAAAATTCAATATCAGTACAAAAAAACAACTGATACAAATTACTCATCATTAAAGACAATTCAGGACAACACACAAACAAGTTTTGACATTGACAATAATTATGCATGGGATATAAGAGTTATCGTTAGTGACTTGTTAGGCTCAACAACGTATAATGTATTTGTAGATAAGGGCATACCAATTGTTTATTTTGATAGATTGTTGAGCTCTATGGGGGTTAACTGCTTTCCAAACGAGGAAAAAAGTTTCTTGCTTAATGGTGAAAAAGTTTTGACTCTTGATAGTGCTTTCCCAGTCGGCGCGGTTTATATTACCTTCAACAATAACAATCCAGGTAATTTTTTAGGAGGTACTTGGGTGCAATTTGGACAAGGTCGTACTTTGATTGGGCAAGGTACTGGAAATGATGGTAGTACAGAAATGTCATTTACCGCTACATCTCAAGGTGGAGAATATAAGCACGTATTATCTTTGAATGAAATGCCGTCACATGCCCACAAACCACACGGGTGGAATATCATTACTTCTAAAGGTGCTAATACGGGATTACATAACTTAACATATTTAGGTGATAACAATAGAACTGGTAACGTTGGCACTTTTAGAGATGATTACGAACAAAATAGATATGGCTCATACGTTGGTAATAATGAGCCACATAATATTGTTCAACCATATCTAGTTGTTTTCTTCTGGCGAAGGATTAGCTAGTTCTATACCAATGAAAAATTGATAAATTACAATTCACTTGCAACTAAAAGAGGGCTTTTAAATGGACTTAAACGAAACAATTACAATTCAATCTATTATTACAATCAGTTTAGCGGTTATCACGATACTTAACTTCTTTTCTACTCGCGGAAGAAGTGCAAAAGAAGACACTAACAAAGAGACTGAAAACCGTGTAAAGGTCAACATGAAACTAGATCAATTATGTTCACAGTCTAACGACTTGCAACTAACGGTAAGAGAAAACAAGAAAGATTATGAAAAGATGATGGTTGAGTTAACATCTTTATCTAGTAGATACGATTCTTATTTTAAAAGGATTGATGAACACGAGACACGTATAAAAACAGTAGAGGACACTCAAGGATCACTTTGGAAACATGTTAATGATTTAGAAAAGCAAAAAGACTAGGTTTAATAGCCTAGCCTTTTCTTTAAAAAAAGTCTAACACTCGTGAGGTTGACATGAGCAGAAACAAATACTAAAATATAGACGAACTAATAGATTAGTGGACAACCTTTGTTTCTGCTATTTTAAAAGGATCAGCGGCAACTAATCCTTTTTTTATATTTTAAAAACACATTTGTTTACGTGCTTTTCGATTTCTTATATACAAAAAAAGCGAGGGCAAGAGCCCTCAAACACAGAAAGGAATAAAAATATAAATACCACTCAAAAAAAATGAAGCGTGTAGGTAATTCCTACAAGTCTTATTATACTCATTATTTCAATTAATTCAAATGCTATAACTCTATATATAATAATTAATTTAACCGACAACCAAAGCACTTAAACCTTGCCTAAACGAACTTGTGGCGAGCTAAACGAATTTCTAAACGAGCTAGCCCGATTCAGGATTCAGGAAACGTGCTTTTCTTCCCCCTGACACGCAATTTAAAAAAAACAAAAAGCGTATCAAGGATAGAAAACTAGCCGTCATCTCTCAACGAGGTTTCCTAGTTCCCCCAAATATTACTATTTGGAACAATTCATATATTAATATAAGCGGTCAAGGTCTGCCATAAAACACCGCACGCTATCACACGTTTTTGTTATCCCCTTGCTAGTACCTAAATACTAACCGACAGGACAGTAACACCATTCTTTAAATATAACGGTCTACCAACCCACCCTCTCACGGCGATTCCTACGTTGATAAGACGTAAAGGTTCTTTTTAAGTGATATCCTCTCAACACTCCTATTTTTCATTAAAGGTTTTATAACATCATTATTAAATTGTGGCGGTATCGTTGCATACTCTATGAATAGAATGTATAACGATAACTATATAAGTAGTATATAAAAATAAAAAGAAAAAGTAAATACCTTTTCTTTATATCTTCAGATAAATCTTTAATTTAAATTTAATTTCTTCTGGGTTGTGTCGATTGTTCTTTTCTTCTTTAAGATATTCAATCTTATCTATGATTGATTTTAAAAGCGTGTTCTTGTTTGTTGCGTCAAGTTCCCAATATTCTTCTAGCACTTTAGAAAGTTTTGGTATTGCCGTTCTGGTACGTTCTACATCATCAAAAGATTTATCCTTTAGGGCTTCTAAATTAGATTGTAAAGCCTTTAAATCACTTTCTAATACATTTACCCTAGTTATATATTTTTCCTTGCTATAAATGCCTTCTTCAAGCATTTCATCACATCTTG
>ERZ1026856.329-NODE-329-length-32036-cov-7.264157_pt1 | contig 32036 bp, 29 predicted proteins | sample MGYA00380158_ERZ1026856 | MGnify/ENA primary metagenome ERZ1026856 (study PRJEB33269, sample SAMEA4719794) | human gut metagenome | biome: human-associated habitat; feature: organic feature; material: feces | place: Cameroon | collected 2013-10 ...
TTTATATTTTTTTATTTTTCATCTATATTTTCTTTTTTCATTGTCTATTATTTGTTTTTTATTTTACTTTTGTTGAATTTGTTAATAATTCGTTTATTTTCAGTCTATTTCGAGGCAAACCCTATTTTGTTTTTACACATTTCTGTATATAATGCTGGTACACCATTGTAAAAATTGATAAAATGATGTCAGAGCTAAAAGCCCGGCTTTGATACCTGCGAATTGTTCCGTGCTACACACTCCTACAATTCCAGCATCATACCATTTCAAGAAGAAAGGAGTATCTTTATGTCATTTGTAACTGATGCTTTTGCACTGAAGGCAAAAAGTATTATAAAAAATCTGGAGAAAAGAAATATGGAGGGGTTCTACTGTGAAAACAGTCAGGCACTTCTTGACACGATCCTTCCGATGTTTGAAAATGGTTCTTCCATTGCATGGGGAGGATCTCAGACGCTGAACGAATGCGGACTTATGGAAGCGTTGCAGCAATCAGGCAGTTATACAATGATCGACCGTGCAACTGCCAAATCACCGGAAGAAGCCCGGCAGATTTTTGCCAAATCTGTTCTGGCTGATTATTATCTGATGAGCACAAATGCAATCACCTTAGATGGTGAGCTGATCAATATTGATGGTAATGGTAATCGTGTTGCCTGCCTGATCCAGGGACCGAAACAGGTATTTATCATTGCAGGCATGAATAAAGTTGTTACAGATATCGGTACCGGCCTTTCCCGTGTACAAAATATCGCTACCCCGCCAAATACACTTCGTCTCAATAAAAAAACGCCCTGCACCATTACAGGCAGCTGCGCAAACTGTCTTTCACCGGACTGTATCTGCAACCAGATCGTTATCACCAGAAGAAGCGGTCATGTCGATCGCATCAAAGTCTTTTTAGTTGGAGAAAATTTGGGATTTTAAACAGGACTTACATACAATCAGGACAAATCCGTTGTCCTCTTGAAAAGTGTCATGCGAAATGATTATCTCCCCCCTAATGTTTTCAGACGTGCCAGCAGACTTTTAGATATGTAAAGAAAACCCTGATTATCTTTAGATGTGTTTGAAAAATTACCGAACCGGCGAGAATTCAGACTCCGAAGACTGGAGACCACATGATTCATCCTGAAAGATGTATTTCTATGAAAGCAAGTAAATGAGCCGCTTGCCCTAGGTCAGTATAACGGAGAATGTGCTAAAATGCAACAATTTCTTTGCATTTTGGCACATTTTGCACACTTCTTTACTAAGGTTTTCATGTAATTCCCGTTTTTTATCCCCAGCAGCTTCTTTGCCTCTGCTTTTGTCATCTTTTGAGGCGCCATAAGTTTCTTATTTCTGAGCACGAAACAGAAATGCCATACAGCCGCAGTCACGCTTGCCTTCCCTGCGATTTACTATGCGCACATATTGCCGCACTCCGGTCGAAAAAGAGCGTTTCGATCCCTCCGTGCGGCAAGTGCTCCGTAAATCTCAGTCGGCTACGCTATCGACTGCTTACTGCATGGCATTTCTGTTTTTCATTTTTTCTCCTTTTCCCTCCAGACAGCCTTTTATATTCTTATAATTTTCGCTCCTTTCCCCCGTTTTACAGCTATCTGGGCACAAGTTTTTCTTTATGACACCACGTCATATAAAAGATCTGTCATCTGATTTTTGTATACAAAAAACATGCGATACCTGATGTATGCATGTTATTGAAATAACCACAATCTCATCTCATTACAAAATGAGATAATTGTTTTATTATACCATTTAAAACTTGTACTACTTTTCCCATACATAAGATTATCCCCTGTCCCCTGATCTGAACCAATCAATTCATGACATAAGTATATTATATGCCATTCAAAACAGATGGTTTATGGCAAAAATAACATCTTTTTGTCAAAAAAACATCACGATATTCTCGTGATGTTTTTTCGTGTCATATTTTGCATATTTTACGGCAAATAATGCATATTATTAATCATTTCTTATAATAACGGATATTTCTCTGTTAATTTCTTTACGATTGCTGCAGCTTCCGGTACTTTCTCCTCGCCGCCTTTGATCACAAGTGCGATTGCTTCTGCGATCTGATCCATATCCTCTGTATTCATGCCACGGGATGTTACGGCAGGTGTTCCTAAACGGATACCGCTTGTGACAAACGGAGACTGCGGATCATTCGGGATCGTATTTTTATTAGCAGTGATGTGTGCCTGATCCAGCAGCTTTTCAATTGCTTTACCGGTCAGACCGTAATTTGTCAGGTCGATCAGCATCAGATGATTGTCTGTACCACCGGATACGATCTTGATATCTCTGTCCATCAGTCCCTTGCAAAGTGCCTGTGCATTATCAACGACCGCTTTTCCGTATGCTTTGAAATCATCGGAAAGAGCTTCCTTGAAGCAGACTGCTTTTGCTGCGATCACATTCATCAGAGGACCGCCCTGGATACCAGGGAAAATTGCCTTGTTGAAATTATATTTATCTGCTGCTTCCTGATTGCAGAGGATCATACCACCACGTGGTCCACGCAGTGTCTTATGTGTTGTCGTTGTTACAACATCTGCGTATGGAATCGGGCTTTCATGCATGCCTGTTGCAACCAGACCTGCAATATGTGCCATATCTACCATAAGTACAGCACCGACTTCATCGGCGATCTCACGGAATTTCTTAAAATCGATCTTACGTGCATAAGCAGAAGCTCCTGCAACGATCATCTTTGGCTTACATTCCAGTGCGATCTCTCTTACCTTATCATAATCGATAAAGCCTTCATCATTAACGCCATATGGTACACAGTGGAAGTATTTACCGGACATATTCACCGGTGATCCGTGCGATAAATGTCCGCCGTGGTCTAAGTTCATACCCATAAAGGTATCACCCGGCTGCATAACAGCAAAGAATACTGCCATATTTGCCTGTGCACCGGAATGCGGCTGTACATTGACATAATCGCATCCAAACAGTTCTTTTGCTCTTTCTCTGGCAAGATTTTCCACAACATCAACACATTCACATCCGCCATAATAGCGTTTGCCCGGATATCCCTCTGCATATTTATTTGTCAGCGGGGATCCCATTGCTGCCATAACTGCCTTACTTACCCAGTTCTCTGAGGCGATCAGTTCGATATGATCATTCTGTCTGTTCTGCTCTGCTACAATTGCCTCTGCAATTTCAGGGTCTACATTTCTTACTTCGTCTAGTGAATACATGTCCTCTCCTCCTGATTATCTTTCTGTTTTGAACTCGCTTTTTGCTCCGTCGCAGTCAGTATAGCATATTTTCTCATATATGAAAATATGAAATATCACAAGGAAATCTGGTAGTTGCCCACACTTTCCCTCCCTGCACGTTTATGTTTTCCTGTCCAAATCATTAAATTTCCCTTATTTTTTCTCAATAAGTATAGAACGTATTTTTACTTTATGATAGACTGATACGATACAGGCAGGTATGTAATTGTATTCTGTCAGCTACATAAGAGGAGGCATGCAGAATGTACCATATCATTGTGAATCCCAGTGCCAAAACGGGACTTGGCAGGGCAAAATGGCGCGAACTGAAAAAAATACTGGACGCGGAAAAAATCACTTACATTGTACATTTTACAAAATCGGCGCAGGATACCTGCCGCTATACACGTTCTATTACCGACCCGTGTCTTTATAAATATAATGCTGTTCCCAATCAAATACTTGTCCTTGGCGGCGACGGCACTTTAAACTGTGTCATCAACAGTATTCTGGATCCGGATCACACTTTTGTTACTTATCTGCCGGCCGGTACAAGTAATGATTTTGCCAGAGCGCTCCATATCAGCGATCTTCCGGAAGATGCCATGCGCACGATCAGAAGAAGCTCCGAAGCTGCAACAGATCTCGGTGTTGTCCGCTGTGGGCACAAAAAGAGAAAATTTGCTGTCAGCTCCGGTATAGGATATGATGCTTCCATCTGCGAGGAAGCATTACGTTCACCTGCCAAAAAAGTATTGAACCGTCTTGGGCTCGGTAAACTGACTTATGTCAGCATTGCCTTAAAGCAGCTGCTTCTTTTAAAACCGGTTTCCTGCGATCTGTATCTGGACGATAAACCGCCGGTGCATTTTCACCACTTTATGTTTGCGGCCATGATGCAGCAGCCTTATGAAGGCGGCGGCTTCAAGTTCTGTCCAAAGGCAGATGCAACTGATGGTATGCTTGATATCTGTGTTGCCGGCAATGTTTCCAAGTTCCGTGTTCTTCTGCTGATTCCACTTGCAATCTTTGGCGGACATGTCGGACATCGAGGAATCCATTCTTACCGCGCAAAAACCGTCCGCATCGTCACCTCCAGACCACTCTGTATCCATACAGACGGAGAGATTGTAGGACATTATAAAGAACTGACCGCCACAACAGACGGGAAGCTGCTTTATTACCAATAAACAATCCTGTCTTTACAGACTTTTTTGAAAGGGAGATTTTCATGAACCGCATTATTTCATTTTGCAAACAATATAAACATGCACTGCTTCCCATCCTGTATGCACCTGTGTATCTGCTCATCTTTTTCTATCTAGAAAAAAAACCTGTTTCGCAGATCCATGTTATTGAAATGGGTATCGACCGCAAGATCCCGTTCTGCGAATACTTTGTGATCCCGTACTATCTCTGGTTTCTTTATGTAGCAGCTACGGTCGTTACTTTTGTTTTTCTGGAGCGGAAGGATTATTATAAGCTTTGTCTCACACTCGGGGTTGGCATGACTTTGTTCTTGATCGTATCCTATGTCTATCCAAACGGTCTCCAGCTCCGACCGACTACCTTTGCACGTGATAATTTCTGTGTATCACTGGTCAAGGCAATGTATGCGACAGATACACCGACCAATGTATTTCCAAGCATCCACTGCTTTAACTCCATGGCATGCAATGCAGCGATCTGTCACAACAAAAAAATCGGAGCCATCCGACCGATCCGATATGGCTCCATACTGCTCTCTACTGCTATTATATTGTCAACACTCTTCATCAAACAGCACTCCATGTTTGATGTACTGACTGCATTTGCGCTGTTCGTCATTCTGTATATTCCTGTTTATCTGCTTCCCACAAGATCACAGGCACCTAAATATCATACAGATTCAGAGCTTAGTTAAATTTCATTACCTTTTGCGCAAGCCTGTATAAAAACTCCGAAATTCTTCTTCCGCTTCTGCCGGGCAGATTCATGGTATTTCCCAAAAGTCCGTACCGCAGACGAAGAAAGACTTTCGGATTTTTTTGATGGATGTATGCCCAGAGTTCCTCTTTTTTCTCAATGGCTTCCTCTGTCCGTGCACGGATCAGCATAATGGAAGACACCGTCGTAATGATATCCAGATACTTTACCATATAATTATAGGTTTTTCTGTTGGTGATCTTGGTTGTTGTCAGATAATCGACCATCAGTTTGTTAACCTTGATCTGCTGGTCAACTCTGCCGATCATAACCTTCTCATTGACAGACTGATCTGCCCGTCCTATATAATATCTGTAAAAATTGGTATCAATATAGTAAATCTTCTTCACATACGGAAGCGGATTAAATGCGAAAATATTATCCACATAGAAGGTGTGCTCCGGAAGCTCCAGTCCACAGTCATGCAGCAGCTTTGTACGATAAATAATGGAATGCATCAGAATGTACTGTGTTTTATTAAAATGTCTGACCTGATCCCATGTAAAGATTTCATTTTTCGGCAGTGCATGGCGGAAGGAAACAACCTTTTTCCGCTTTTCGCCCTGCTTTTCATACACATAGTTTGCCAGAAGCATATCAATCTGCTGCCCGCTTGCGACCAGTTCTCTGAGCGCCTGCAGTATCTCATAATAGGATTCCTCTTTGACCCAGTCATCACTATCCACCACCTTGAAAAACAGGCCTGTTGCACCAGCAATACCGGCATTGACGGCAGATCCATGCCCACCGTTTTGCTTATGGATCACCTTGACGATCGCCGGATATTTCTGCGCATAGGCATCTGCCATTTCAGCTGTGCGGTCGGTAGAACCGTCATCTACGATCAGGATCTCAACATCTTCTCCCCCTACGAGCAGGGACTCCATACATCTATCCAGATAATCCTGCGAGTTGTAACAGGGTACTGTTATTGTTAAAAGTTTCATACCGTTTTCCCTTCGTATTTTTGTCTATTTTATCTCAAAAAATGTGCATTGCCTAGTACAATATTGAGCCCGTCCGTATAGGCTCTGAATGCACTTGGTATCGGATAGACAGCTTCTATCTCCTGAGGCAGGATCAGATGATAATTCTCCTGCTGCCGCTCCTGTGGCCATGCTGCCGCCACACGGATAAGCCAGCCCTGCATATGCCATTCCTTATGTGTAAATATGTGTACGCTGTCCTGCATCCGCTCCAGATATAACGGCTCATATCCCAGCTCTTGTACCTGCTGTTTCACTTCTTCGTCTGACAGCCAGCCTTCCGCATTCGGAAATTCATACAAGCCTGCCAGAAGCCCCGTCTTTCCTCTTTTATGGATCAGGATCCGGTCACCGTCACAAAGCAGGAATACCGTCTTTTTCTCTTTCTTCCGCGACTTCTTCGGTGCTTTATACGGTATTTCCTTCAGCCGTTCTTCTTTTCTTGCTACGCATCTGTCCTGCCATGGGCAGCTTTCACATTTCGGCATTCCGTTTGGCAGGCAGACCGTCGCACCAAGCTCCATCATTGCCTGATTCACATCACCCGGTCTGTCCTTTGGCATAATAGCGGCAAGAGACTCTTCTGTTTTCTTCTTAAACCGCGGATCCAGAATATCCGAATCATCTCCGTACAATCTGGTGAGAATCCGCAACACATTTCCATCTACCGCAGGAAATGGAAGCTGAAATGCGATCGAAGCGATCGCTCCCATCGTATAACTGCCGATCCCCGGCAAAGCAAGGATTTCCTTTGCATCAGCCGGCATTTCCCCTCCATATCTCTCTACCAGGATCTGTGCAGCCTTCTGCATATTCCGTACACGGTTATAATAGCCGAGTCCTTCCCAGAGCTTCAGAAGATAGGATTCTTCTGCACCTGCAAGATCCCGTACAGTCGGCAGTGCCTGCAGAAACCTGTCATAATATGGTTTTACCGCCTCTACTCTTGTCTGCTGCAGCATGATCTCAGACACCCAGATGTTGTAAGGATCTTTTGTCCCACGCCAGGGCAGGATCCGTTTAGCCCCATCATACCACGCAAGAAGCGGTGGAATAATTTCTGTTTCAATCCGGTATTCCTTCATCAGCGCAGCCTTACCCGTTCAAACTTTTCTTTCATTAAAAGACAATTCTTCAGTTCCATGTAGCGCTGCTCCAGATCGCCCGGTTCGATCTCCACATCAATGGCAACTGCCATCGTGTTGATCATATCATCCGTGATACGGTCATGCATAGATGCCAATATATTCAGCCTGTCTTCATAGGAATGCGACTCCAGAAAAGCCAGCACGGAAGGATCCAGTGCAGCATATGCTTTATTCTCTTCGTCCATTTCTTCCTTTGCAAGCTCCGTCAGAACCTTATCCGAAACTACAGAAGTGCTGGCGCTTTCTTCTGTTTCCGTCACACCTGCATCTTCTTTTTTCTCTACCTTTTCAAAGCGGTATTTCTGCGCTGCATCCGGATATTTGGTATGATCCGTCTCACTCAGGAACATGGCAAGCGGTCTGACATATACTTCATAATCTCCGTACAGTGCCTGATATACTACGACGCGCTCCTTTGTCTCCGAATCGGTTGCCAGCATAAGCACCTGATACTTGTTTCCCTTAAAATGTTTATAAATTTCAAACGGTTTCGGATCTTCTCTCAAATCTGTCACTCCTTATCAGCTTTTTTCTGTATCAAGTATAACGCACATCCAACCTTTTGTCATGTATTTTAGATCCTGTCTCCAAACTATTCTGTGGTAATTCCTGTCAGTCTGATCTCAAGCCCGATCTGAGGGTTCTGCGCACCGAAAAATTCTGTTGTAAGTGCTTCCTTCAGCTCATTTCTCTCTTTTTCAGTCATGACCGCAAAATGTGCATTATGTATTTCAAGCTGATAGGTACGTCCATCCGCCTCCACAACTCTTGTCATCGTAATACCGCTGTCATAGCATCCGTATGCATCCAGGATCTTGCGGCAATCTTTCCGGTATTGCTTTTCCTGTTCCTGATAATAGGCTGTGTTTGTGAAAGCAGCATCTGCTTCCCTGCTCTGCACATGAATGGAAAATAAGAGCGAAAGCACCACCACAAAAAGTACAGCGATCATCATCGTTTCTATTCCGTTTTTCATTTTACTTTCTTTTGTATGTCTCATTTTATAAACCCTCCGTTTGCCTGTGATGGTTCTATTGTACTTATATAAAGTCCCATTTATGTCTCTGTTTCAGTTTTCTGTACAAATCATTTACCATTTTTCTCTTTCCGCTTTGGCTTTTCTTTCCTGTTACGACCGAGCCGGCTCTATCGTTCTTCGCAGGCCGGCTGATTTTGTACTATTTGTACATTTACATTTATCATGGAAAGTGCTATTTTTAATGCGTTTGCTGTGTCGCGGCAAACGCATTTTTTGAACTTATGAGGAGAATGAAAATGAATAAGGAAAAACTCAAACCAAAGCTTTTCAGTGTGATGAAAACTTACACGAAAGAACAATTTCTGAAAGACGTTGTGGCAGGTATTATCGTTGCGATCATTGCACTTCCCCTGTCTATCGCACTTGCCCTTGCTTCCGGTGTCGGTCCGGAGGAAGGTATCTACACAGCCATTATCGCAGGCTTTCTGATCTCGTTTTTAGGCGGAAGCCGTGTCCAGATCGCCGGACCTACCGCAGCCTTTGCTACGATCGTTGCGGGGATCGTAGCCAAAAACGGAATGGATGGTCTTGTTGTCGCTACACTGATCGCAGGCGTTCTGCTGATCCTAATGGGTGTATTCAGACTTGGCAGTCTGATCCGTTTTATCCCATTTACCATTACAACCGGTTTTACGGCAGGTATTGCTGTCACGATCGTGATCGGACAGTTAAAGGACTTTTTCGGTCTGACCTATGAAGCAGGTGTAAAGCCGATCGAGACAGTCGATAAGGTGAAAGCGGTCTGTCGTTATTTTAATACGATCAATATGCAGGCACTGCTCGTCGGTCTGATCTGCCTTGCGATCCTGATCCTCTGGCCGCTCGTATCCGAAAAGATCCCGGGCTCTCTGATCGCTGTTATCGTCGGTATCGTACTGGTAAAATGTCTGCATATGAAGGTAAATACGATCGGCGATCTGTATACGATCAGCTCAAGTCTTCCACATTTCCGTTTCCCACATTTAAGCCTTGCCATTATCCAAAGTGAAATGTCAGACGGCTTTACGATTGCGATCCTTGCAGCCATTGAATCACTTTTGTCCTGCGTTGTTGCTGACAGTATGATCAATTCCAAGCACCGCTCCAATATGGAGCTGATCGCACAGGGTGTCGGTAATATCGGCTCTGTTTTATTCGGTGGTATCCCTGCTACAGGTGCCATTGCCAGAACGGCTGCCAACATCAAGAACGGCGGACGTACCCCGATCGCCGGTATGGTACATTCCGTTGTACTTCTGCTCGTACTTGTTGTACTGATGCCTTATGCAGCCCTCATTCCTATGCCTGCCATTGCAGCGATCCTGTTCATGGTTGCTTACAATATGTGTGGCTGGCGTACCTTTGTCCATCTGTGCAAAACAGCACCTAAGAGTGATATCATCGTCCTGACCGCTACTTTTGTACTGACAGTCGTATTTGATCTGGTTGTTGCCATCGAAATCGGTATGATCGCAGCCTGCCTGCTCTTCATCAAGCGTATGAGCGAAGAAGCCGAAGTAAAAGGATGGGTTTACTATGACGAAAAAGAAGAAGATCCGGATTCCATCGATCACAAAACAGTACCGCATCAGGTGCGTGTCTATGAGATCTCCGGTCCGATGTTCTTCGGTGTTGCGGAACGTATCGCCGAGATCACGTTAAAGGATTTCACCAAATGTCTTGTTATCCGTATGCGCGGCGTTCCGGCACTTGATGCAACTGCAATGCGTTCCCTGGAACAGCTTTACGACCGCTGTCAGAAAAGTGGTGTACAGCTTGTTTTCTCCCATGTCAACGAACAGCCGCTGAGAACAATGGAAAAAGACGGTTTTATCGAAGAAGTCGGAAAAGAAAACTTCTGTGCCCATATCGATGATGCGCTCAAAAGAGCTGCACAGATTGCAGCCTCAAACTAACTTTTCCATAAGAATATTTCATTGTATTTTGCATACATTGTGCTAAAATGTATATATAAAAGTCATTTTGTCAAAAAGGAGAATTTCATATGGTAAAAGGCAAGGGGAAACAGATCTGCATGATCCTGGCACTTGTCGGACTGCTCACAGGCTGTGGCAGTCAAAGCAAGGCTCCGGATGATTATGCGACCAATGAAGGCTATCAGACCGAAAAGGCAGATGCCAAAGCTGACACGGAAACAAATACGGCAGAAACAACCGCAGCTGCTGCAGGCATTGCAAAAGAAGACATCAAAGTCGGGGTTCTGTACATATCCGATCCAGCCGAAGGAAGCGGCTATTCCTACACACATGATCTTGGCATTCAAGGAATGCAGGAAAATCTCGGGCTGTCCTCCGATCAGATTGTGCGCAAGATCGTAGACGACAGTGACGCACAGGCAACTGAGGCATCCATCAGGGAATGCATTGATGAGGGCTGCAATGTCATCTTTTCAACAAGCTGGGGATATATGGAAACAACCGCTGCCATGGCAGAGGAATATCCCGATATCTATTTTTCACACGGTACAGGTTACATGTCCAACGGCAAAAACTTCAATAATTATTTCGGCCGTATCTATCAGGCACGTTATTTAAGCGGTATTGTCGCCGGTATGAATACAAAGAGCAACCTGATCGGTTATGTCGCTGCACAGGACTCATCCAATTCAGAGGTAACGGGCGGTATCGATGCATTTGCGATCGGTGTTGCCAGTGTTAATCCTGATGCAAAGATCAATGTCATCATAACAAACAGCTGGTATGATCCGGAAAAAGAAGAGGCTGCTTCCAGACAACTTCTGGACATGGGCTGTGATGTCATGGCACAGCACTGCGATACAGCTTATCCGCAGACGCTGGCACAGGAACGCGGTGTTTACGGTATCGGCTATAATTCAGATATGAGCAAAGAAACGCCGGATTCCTGCCTGACAAGTGTCATCTGGAACTGGAGTGCTTACTATACCTCCGCTGTCAAAAGCATTATCGATGGCAGCTGGGACGGCAGCAACTACTACGGCGGTATGGCAGAAGGGCTTGTCGGTATTACCAATCTGGCTTCCTTTGCCGCAGAGGGAACACAGGAAAAAGTCGATGAAGCAACTGCTGCGATCTTAAGCGGACAGAGCAATGTGTTTGACGGCGTTATGACAACAAATACCGGAGAAACGATCGGTCAGGAAGGCTCCACATTAGACGACGCCACGATCACCGGCGGAATCAACTGGTACTATCACAATGTCGTGATCGTTGAATAAGGAGGGGAATCCATGAAACTGACAATCCGAAAAAAAATTTTACTTTGTTCCTTACTTCCGCTTCTGCTTCTGGGACTGATCATCATTGCACTGGCTTCTACCATTGTCAAGCAGTCGATCATCGATCAGGTGGAAAACTCCCTGAAAGGAACGGCTATTGCCACACAGGCGGCTTACGACCAGAATGCAGGCTCTTACCTACAAGCTGAAAACGGCGATATCTGGAAGGGCAGCTACAATATTTCCCAGTCCGAGACGCTGGTGGATACAATCAAAAAAGAATCCGGTATGGATGTTACTTTCTTCTACGGAACAGAACGTATCATGACATCCGCTTTGGATAAAAACGGGGACAGGATCTTAGGCAGCCCTGCAGGTGATGTTGTGACGGAAAAGGTTCTGAAAAAAGGAGAAGGCTATTTCAGCGACAATATTTCCATGGATGGCACGATCTATTACGGCTATTACACACCGGTCTATCAGAAGGATGATACTTCCGCTCCGATCGGTATGGTATTTGCCGGCATTGAAAAGCAGCCGACTTATCACAGCATCCTCAATATTTTAAATACGATCATTGTCATCGTCATCATTGCCATTGTATTTTGTACGATCATCGTACAGGTGAGTGCCACTTCCATGACAAGGGCGCTCAACCGCAGTATCGCATGCGTAAAAGAGGTATCCGCGGGTAACCTTGCAGTAACTTTCGATCAGAAAACACTCTCCCGCTCCGATGAGATCGGCGATCTGACAAAGGCGGTGCAGATGCTGCAGACAGAGCTTTTAAATATCATTCAGGGTATCAAAGAAACAACTGATACCTTGGTTGCTTCCTCCGATACATTAGAGCAGACCTCTCATCAGACCTACACCACGATCCATACAGTACAGCAGACCGTTTCCGATATCACAGATGGCGCCAATACACAGGCAGGCGGTGCAAAGAATGCCTCCGCAAGTGCACAGCACATGGGAAATCTCATCATTGAGACCGGAAAAGAAGCCGATGAACTGAATGACAGCGCAGACTCCATGAAGCTGTCCAGTGATAAGGCAGCACAGACGATCGAGGCACTGAAAGAGATCAGTGAGAAGGTAAAAGAAGCGATTTCCGTTATTTCCGAGCAGACAACCCAGACAAATGAATCTGCACAGAATATCCGGAAGGCTTCCCAGTTTATTTCCGAGATCGCATCCGAAACCAATCTGCTCTCCCTAAATGCGAGCATTGAGGCGGCAAGAGCCGGAGAAGCAGGCAGAGGCTTTGCGGTTGTTGCGTCCCAGATCCAGAATCTGGCAGAGCAGTCCAATACAGCAAGCGGCAACATTGAAAAGATCGTCAGCACTCTGATCGACAATTCCGAGAAGGTAGTCGACACCATGACGCAGACACAGGATATCATCAGCCGGCAGAATGAACATATCGACAGCACGGAACATACGGTAAACGGTGTCATCAATGAACTGGAGACATCTATCACAAAGATCCGCAGCATCGAGCAGAAAGCCAAGGAACTGGAGCAGGCAAGAGGTGAGATCATCGAAGCTATCGATTCCCTCTCTGTGATCGCCCAGCAGAATGTGGATGGGACAGCCAAGACCAGCGCTGCGATCACCGAAATGGCTGACAGCTTCCAGGTTATCGAAGATTCTACGGAAAATCTGCGAAGTACAGCAGATATGCTGGCACAAAACATCAGTAATTTTGTTCTGCCGGATACAGAAAACTAAAAACAGCGCCCACTGTAAATACAGTGGGCGTGTTTTATTATGGCTGCATCAGCCTCTCATTTGCTATTGTAAAGTATACTCATTATCTCAGCTTCTGTTCGATCTCATTTTCGATCTTCTCTACGAACTCATCAACAGGCATTGTTGTTGTTTCAGCCTGTCCGTGCAGTCTGTAAGAAACAGTCTGATTTTCCATTTCGTTAAAGCCGATCACCAAAAGGTACGGAACCTTTTCAATCTGTCCTTCACGCATACGATAGCCAAGCTTTTCGGATCTGTCATCCAGCTCTACTCTCACATACTTGTCATCCAGTTTTTCCTGAACAGATTTGGCATAAGCCATCAGCTCTTCATTGTCTGTCTTAACAGGCATGATCCTTACCTGTACAGGTGCCAGCCATGTCGGCAGGTTACCCTTTGTTTCCTCTAAGATATATGCCATGAATCTGTCAAGAGATCCGAGGATCGCTCTGTGCAGTACAACCGGTGTCTTCTTCTCTCCATCCTTGTCAATATAAGACAGATTAAACTTAGCCGGCAGACAGAAGTCAAGCTGACAGGTAGAAAGCGTATATTCATTACCGACAGCAGGCTTTACGTTAACATCCAGCTTCGGGCCGTAGAAAGCAGCTTCACCGATCTCCTCTGTATATTCGATACCGATGCTCTTCATAACATCACGCAGGGCATTCTCTGCTGTATTCCACATTTCATCATCATCATGATATTTCTCTTTGTTCTCCGGATCACGCAGGGACAGTACACAGCGGTAATCTGTAATACCGAAATCCTTGTATGTGCTGAAGATCAGGTCTACTACTCTTGTAAACTCTTCCTTGATCTGTTCCGGTGTTACAAACAGATGGGCATCATTCTGGCAGAAATGTCTGCCTCTTTCAATACCCTTTAATGTACCGCTTGCTTCAAAACGGAAGTCATGTGCGATCTCACCGATACGGATCGGCAGATCTTTATAGGAATGCATTCTGTTTGCATAGATCATCATATGATGCGGGCAGTTCATCGGACGGAGCACAAAGGATTCTCCTTCCACTTCCATAGCCGGGAACATATTCTCCTTGTAGTGATCCCAGTGACCGGATGTCTTATACAGATTGACTGTTCCGACACATGGTGTCATAACATGCAGATAACCAAGCTTTCTTTCTTTTTCTTTGATATAATTTTCAAGCTCCTGCCAGATCGTATAGCCCTTTGGTAAGAACATCGGTAAGCCACGGCCAACCAGATCGTCTACCATGAACAGGTTCATGTCTTTACCGATCTTTCTGTGGTCTCTTTCTTTGGCTTCCTCTAACAGTCTTAAATGATCTTCCAGTTCTTCCGGTGTCGGGAAACATACACCGTAAATTCTCTGCAGCACTTTATTTTTGCTGTCGCCCTTCCAGTAGGCACCGGAATGTCTGATCAGCTTAAAGTTGCGGCAAAGCTTTACATTTTCTACGTGCGGTCCACGGCAGAGATCCGTGAAATCCCCCTGCTCATAGCATGTGATATTTCCATCTTCCAGACCATCGATCAGATCCAGCTTATACTCATCATCCTTGAACATTTCCTTTGCTTCTTCTTTGGAGATTTCCTTACGGACGATTCGCTTACCGGATTTGCAGACCTTTTTCATTTCCTTTTCGATCTTCTCGATATCTTCATCGCGGATGACAGCATCTCCAAGATCCACATCATAGTAGAAGCCTTCTGCTACAACAGGTCCTACCCAGAATTTTGCCTGTGGATACAAATGCTTGATCGCCTGTGCCATCACATGGGCACAGGAATGGTTAAGTGTCTTCAGCTCTTCGTTTTCTTTAAAGTTTACCATTTTCGTTTCCTTTCCTGATCCTGAACCGTATGCTTTGCTGTCGCTTGGTTTCTTTCCTCTTTCAGACTCGAAAATCCTGCCAGCTTCGCTGTCAGCCGTGCTTCGCACTTATGATTTTCTCGTTGTACGCTCGGCGAAACCAAATGCCAGCGTCGCTGTCGCTTGGTTTCTTTCCTCGCTACAAATAAACACCCTTTGATACGCATACACGCATCTAAGGGTGCTCTCACACGGTTCCACCTTATTTTTTACTCTTTGCTTATAACGCAGCTACACGGTGACGCTTCAGCGACTGCCTTCTGCGCACAGCTCGGGAGTGGTCTTCATACAGGCTCTGCATAAGCAGCTTCCAGCATCTGCTGCTCTCTCTGAATACGTCCTCTGCACTACTCTCTCCGTCATTGCTTTTCCATTTCAAATGCATTTTACCACGCAGGAAATGTTTTCACAATAGTCTTTTTTATCTTTTTTCTGTTATAATATAGAAAAATATGACAGAAGGAGATAAAACATAAAAAAATTTTTTAATGAATTCAAAGCATTCATCAGTCGTGGCAATGTCATGGACATGGCAGTCGGTATTATCATCGGCGGCGCATTCACCAGCATCGTATCTTCTCTGGTGGAAGATATCATCACACCGATCTTAGGACTTTTCGGAGGCATGAATTTCGACAAGCTGTCCTGGAACATCCTTGGAGAAGTTACCTTAAACTACGGCAAATTCCTGACAGCGATCATCAACTTCCTGATCATGGCATTTGTTGTATTTGTGATCGTCAAAGCGATCAACACCGCTTCCGCCAGACTTGCCGCTTTAGAAAAGAAGCCGGAAGAAGCCAAGACAACCAAGATCTGTCCGATGTGCAGATCTGAAATTTCCATCGAAGCCTGTCGTTGTCCGCAGTGTACTTCTGTTTTAGATGAAACTGAAATGCAGAAACGCAGCGTTCAATAATTCCCTTCATAAATATAGAAAGTCTCAGTTCTGTTTATCTGTACTGAGGCTTTTTATTTACAAAATCTATACAATCATGCTTCCCAGATCCTTTGAACCGTGATTCTGATCTCTGTGACAAATTTTTCAGGATCATCCGTCAGGCCATTATCGATCAGCGTGATCTCCCGCGAAAACCCGGTTGCTACCAGCTTATGTTCCTTCATATAGGCAATCAGCTTTTCATAGTGGATCGGTGCTTCCTTATGACTGCCACGGAACCGTATCATCACACAATCCATTTCCGGGAATTCTTCCGTCTCCCCTTCATAAGCATCTTCCTCATCCAGCAGCAAAAATACCCGTTCATAATCTGAAAAGCTGCCTTTTGCAAGGCTTTCCTCTGTGATCCCCACACCGACTTTTCCCAGAAAGACCAGTGTTTCCTTCTGGTTTTCTTCCAGCCTGCGGATCGAATACTCCAGATCCAGATAGGAGCTTAGCTGCAGCTTATCGCGAATCCAGGCAAGCCTTCCTGCCGGTATTTTATCTATTGTGATCTCTTCCAGTGTTGCCTGCAACGCTTCATTTAACCGTTCCAGACGGTGATCGATCTTACGCTCTGCAAGCTCCAGCTCCCGTTTCTTTTCCCGGATCATTTCTTTTTGCCAGAGCAGTTTTTCGCGCATCACATCCACATCCCTGTTCTGTAGGAAATCGGCAATCTGAGGCAGCGGCATATCCAGCACACGCAGATAACGGATCGTATTTAAAACCTCAAGCTGCCTTGCACTATAATACCGATAGCCTGTTTTCCTGTCCACATATTCCGGTGTCAATAAGCCCGCCTGCTCATAATGCCGCAGAGTTCCCATACTGACATGCAGCATTTTTGCCACTTCTCCGATTTTAAACAGTTTCGTTTCTTCCATAAATGACCTTCCTTTTCTTCAGCCAGATAAAGAACACAATACAGATGAGTGCAGATAAAAGAGACCCCACCGGCGCTGACATTCCCATCGGGAACAATGTGTCCGGGAACCATTTCGAGGTAAAATATGCCCCGGGAATACGCACCAGTACAATCGCAAGCACATTGTGGATAAACCCAATATAGGACAGTCCGTAAGCACAGAAATAACCGGTAAAGCAGAAATGGAACCCTGCCAGAAATGCATCCCAGATATAAGCACGCAGATATTGACTGCCCAGTACGATCACAACCGCATCTTTTGTGAAAAATCCCAGAATATATTCTGCCGCCACTTCTGTCACAAGCCCGATCAAAATGCCGTATACACTTGTTATCAGCATTGCCGTATACAAAGTCTTTGCTGCCCTGTCATGCTTGTCTGCACCAATATTCTGCGCCGCAAGTGCCGATACCGTTGCCAGCATGGAAGACGGTACGATAAATGCCGCGCTGATAAATTTCTCAACAATACCGACCGCTGCCGCTGGATTTAAGCCGCGCTGGTTTGCAATGATCGTGATAACGATAAATGCCACCTGGATAAAGCCATCCTGCAACGCGACCGGAACGCCGATAGAAAGCAGCATTTTCATGACAGACACCTGCGGCTTGAAATCCTTCTTTGTCAAATGAACACCGATCTGCTTTTTGTGGATCGCTATAAGCGAGATCGCGACACTGATGGTCTGTGCCAGTGTCGTACCAAGTGCGGCTCCGACAGGTCCCATGGACATGACACCAATAAACAGATAGTCCAGTCCGATATTTGCCACGCACGCAACCGCAACAAAATACATCGGGCTTTTGGAATCTCCGAGCCCGCGGAAGATCGAGCTGATGATATTATAGGCTGTAATAAACGGAATCCCGATAAAGCAGACGAACAAATACTGTATTGTTCCCTGCACCGCTTCCTGTGGCGTACTGATCAGCGCAACGATAGGCTTTAACAAAAGCAGTAAGCCTAAGGTAAATACAACAGAAACGATCATAAACAGCGTCACGGTATTACCGATCGCCAGTGATGCCTCATCTGTTTTTTTCGCTCCGATGGCACGTCCCACCGTGACCGTTGTTCCCATAGCAAGCCCGACGATGATGACCGTCAACATATGCATTACCTGACTGCCGATCGATACTGCCGTTGTTGCTGCCACACCGTTAAACTGCCCGATAATATACAGATCTGCCATTCCGTACAATGTCTGCAAAAAATACGACAGCAGATATGGCAGAGCAAAATATAAAATTGTCTGAAAGACATTTCCTGTGGTTAGATCTTTTTTCATCTTCATTCCTCCCACACGAATATTAAACCTTACAATTATTGCAAGGTCAAGCTTTCATTTTATAAAAATCTTAAAGATTCCTTAAAGCTGTCTTTCATCTTATACGGTATTGTATGAGAAAAGAGGGTAAGGACATGGCAGGAAGAAAAAGGAAAAAGAAACGCAACCGATACAGAAAACATATCATAATCTGGATTCTGCTGCTCCTTGTGACAGCCCATTTCTGCGGCGGTAAGCTGCAGCAGACACTTCATAAAATGCCCGGTGAAACAGACTGGGAACTGATCGTCGTCAATAAATGGAATACGATCCCGGATGGGTATCAGACAGAACTGACTACATTATCAAATGGAAAACAGGTAGACAGCCGGATCTACCCCGCGCTGCAGGATCTGTTTGATGCCATGCGGGCAGACGGCATTTATCCGATCGTCCGGGAAGGTTACCGCACTACAACCGATCAGCAGTCCATTCTGGATGATAAGATCAAGGCCTATGAACAGGAAGGACTCAGCAGTCTTCTGGCGAAAAAGATGGCATCGGAATGGGTCGCTGCGCCCGGTACAAGCGAGCACCAGCTTGGGATTGCTGTCGATATCAATGCGGACAAGACAAAATCCACCAATGATGAAGTCTACACATGGCTGGCAGAACATGCCTGGGAATACGGCTTTATCCTGCGCTATCCCAAGGATAAAGAAAATGTGACCGGGACCGGCTATGAACCTTGGCATTACCGCTATGTTGGAAAAGAAGCTGCAAAGGAGATCTGGCAGGAAGGCTGCTGTCTGGAAGAATATGTCACACAAAACTAAAGAGTGTGCCATCGCATAGCTGCAAAGCCGATCAGATCCGCAAGTGCCCATCCGATTGGAACGAAAACCCAGATGCCTGTTACGCCAATCTGTGGGATCAGCAGAAAGGACATAAAAAACGCTCCGCCGCATGCTATCCTGCGCACGTTTTCCGTATTGCATGGAGATTGCGACACCGCTTCCCATACACAGTCCCAGCAGGATAGAAGTCAGAAAGACCATCAGTGTATAAGAAGATCCGACTGCTGCCAGCGCATCCGCTCCCAGAACGCGACCTGCCACCCATGTGTCGGCGTATTGTACCTCTGCTGCAGCAGATTGCCTGACATGAGTGGCAGGGAAATTTTATGCTTTTGTCGTAATGAATCCACTTGCAAGATCCTTCGTAAGTATCCTTATTTCGTTAATTCCGTGATAACCTCGTTGATCACCTTACCGTCCGCTTTGCCTTTCAGATGCGGCATAACCGTCTTCATGATCTGACCTTTATTTTTTGTTGCAAGCACTTCTGCAAACTGCTCTGTCACGATCTTCTGTACTTCTTCTTTGGAAAGAAGCTTCGGTGCATACTCCTGCATGATATCATGACGCTTCTGGTACTCTGCGATCAGCTCTGTTCTGTCCTTCGGGCAGGTATCGATCTGCTCCTGTACAGTCTTCAGTTCTTTTAAGATCGTGCTGTTTACCATATCTTCCGGGATCGCGTCTCTGCAGCCTGCATCGATCGCATTTTTCTTCACTGCGGAAACCAGAGAAGAGATTGCGTCCTTTCTTTCCTTGTCATGCGCCTTCATGGCAGCCATCATATCTTTTTGTAATTGTTCGATCGTCATTTTGTTTTACCTCCTGCTTTCAGCCATTATGCATGGCTTCTTCTTATTTCACTTGTGAAACAAATCTGCATCCATATCAAGTATACGCCTGATCGGCTGCATTGAACAGGGGCTTTTACTTCCGGGACATTAAAATATTTTCTTTTCCATGATCTTTACACTAAAGCTATAGGAAACAGCCAGCCCCAGCAGCGACAGTACAATAATACAGACTGTCATTATCACACCGTGCTGTGCCATTTTACCAAACATCTGTTTTAACGCTTCCAGTCTGCCGGCTTCTGACAGGGCTTTCAGAGCTGCTATTATCACAAAAATCAGGCCACCGACCGCTGCCCATACCAGCTTTCCTTTTTCCTGCCCGAAACGAAGGACAAGCGGTATCATAAAATCTACAAAAATAAGAGAACATGGGAGAATGGAACATGCGCCTATCATCGTCTCTGTTGTGAAAAACTGCATGCCCTGTACTGTATACAAAACTGCTTCCAGTACAGCACTTGCAAGCCAGAAAGTCAGGAGCAATAACAGATTTCCCACATATTTGCTTCTGACATACGTTTTTCTTGTGACAGGCAGTGTCAGCAAAAAAATGATGCCATTTCCATACTCATCATAGGACAAGGTTGTATTTGCCATAAGTGCCGCAAAGAAGGTGAGATAACCAATGATAAACCCCGGATTATCCTGCATTGCAAAATTCATACAGATCGCAATAAGTAACATCAGCAGAAAGGTCTTTTTCTGCAGCATCAACAGTTTATAATCTTTTATCAATAATCCTTTCATTCTCGGCCTCCGTTCATCATCAGGATCAGTTCATCAATGCTTCCGTTTTCCATGACTAGATCCGGTTCATTTTCACGGTAATACTGTTTCTTGTCTGTCAGACACGCGTAACCGTAGCTTTCCTTTTTACTGCGCAGAATGTACTGCTTATCCAGAGTCTCATACTTTTCTGCCGGTACTTTCAAAAGGGCATATTCGGAGAGAAGCACATCCGTATCCTCGTGCATGATGATCTTTCCGTCCCGGATCAGATACAGATCATCACAGAGGCTTTCCAGATCCGTGGCAATATGCGAGCTGATCAGAACCCCTGCCTGCTCATGTGCCGTCATATACTCCCGGATCATGGCGAGCACTTCTTCTCTGGCTACCACATCCAGCCCGACTGTCGGCTCATCTAAGATCAGAAGCTCCGCCTCATGGTCAAGCGCGATCAATACTTTTAATTTGGCACGCATACCTGTCGAAAATTCCTTGATCTTTTTTGACAGTGGCAGTTCCATCCAGCTGCACTGTTCTAAAAATTCTTTCTCCGTCACTGACGGATACATCGCCGCAAGTACAGGGGCAATATCTGTAATCGTTAAATATTCGCTGAAGCCTGCGTCTGCAAATGCGACGCCGATCCGCTGCCTGTCCTGCGTTGTCAGCATTTCCACAGGCTTTCCAAACACCGTTACCTCTCCGCCATCCGTTCCGACCAGCCCCAGCGCCACTTTAAAAACTGTCGATTTACCTGCTCCGTTTCTGCCGATCAGTCCGGTAATCCTGCCCGGCATCAGTTCTATACTGCAGTCCAGGGTAAAACCCTCATACTTTTTATGTACGTTTGTAAGTTTTAGCATGTTACTCCTCCATTATCATTTCAAACAGATCTCTGAGCTCCTGCTTTGTCAGTCCGCCGCGCAGTGCCTTTTCCACTACCTTCTGCAGTTCCTGCTCCGCCATCATACGCTGCTGTTCTTTCACAAGCTCCCGGTTCGTTTCTGTCACAAAGGTGCCCTTGCCATGCACAGTGACGGTAAGCCCTTCTTCCTCCAGCCTGTCATAAGCCTTTTTTACGGTCAGTGCGCTGATCCTAAGCTCCGCTGCAAGCCCTCTGACGGAAGGCAGCATGCTTCCTTCCGAAAGTTCACCCGAAGCGATCGCTTTCTTGATCTGCTCCATGATCTGTTCATAAATTGGTACCATTGACTGGTTATTGATAATCATATGCATATAATACTTCCTCCGGTGCAAACAGTATATAACAGTGTATAACTGCTGTCAACTGTTATATACTGTTTATTAACACAGAGACGAGATACGCTCTGCGAATCTCGCTCTGATTAGCGGTCGTCAAATGCACCGCATAAATGCGTGCATTTTCCTCGTCGCTATAACAAAAAAACCACCTGACGTTTTTCAACATACAGATGGTTTCAACTAATCATACATACACTGCCGGGCAATCACTTTTGTTCTACAATTTCCATAACTACTTCCGCATAAATGCCATCATAAGGGCATCCGGTCCGATGTGTGTTCCAATCGCCATGCCAATTTCATGCAGGCTGCAGCCTGTCAGTCCAAACTGCTGCACAGTTTCTTCCATAAACTGCTGTCCCATTTCAGCATTGTCACTGTGTGCAAACATGACAGGCATTGCAGGATCTGCCTCATAGTCCTTTAAGAAGCTCTGCATGCCTGACTTCGCCATACGCATACCTCTTGCCTTGCTGCGGCTTTCGATCACGCCGTCCTTCAGCCAGAGCACCGGTTTGATCCCGATCACGCCACCGACTGCCGCCACAACCGGAGAAATACGGCCTCCCATTTTAAGGTATAAAAGCGTGGAAGGAACACCTGTCAGTATCACGCGTTCCCTGTCCTGTTCCAGTTTCCGGACAAGCTCCTTTGCTCCCATACCCGCATCGCGAAGCTTTACCGCATATTCCACAAGCAGTCTTTCTGACAAAGATGCCTGTAGACTGTCTACCACATAGATATTGTCATATTCTGCCATATCCTTCGCAAGCATAGCTCCATTATATGTACCGGACAATTTTGAGGAGATTGTGATCACCACGACCTCTTCCTGTTTTTCTTTCGCATCCTCAAAAAGCTCTAAAAACTCAGCCGGAGACGGCTGGCTGGAGACAGGAAGTGTATCCGTCTGCCGCAGTTTATCATAAAACCGTGCGAATTCAGCTTCTGTATTCTCGCTGAAAACGGTATCTGTAAAATTGGAACGGATTGCCACAAGTTCAATCCCCAGCTTTTTGGCTTCTTTTTCCAGTATATCTGTTCCCGTATCTGTTATAATTCTCATTCTACTCCATTTCCTGCCACATCCCTGATTTCCTGCATTCATGCAGCACATGACATCTCTTTTCTTGACTTCATTCTCATATTGTGTCATAGTATTGTTAGACAAATATGATATATTTTGTATCACATTGAGTATATAAATATGATTTTAACAGGGATTCTGCGGAATACAAGGCATATACGTGAGACATTTTATCTCATTTTATATCATGATGTCGATTTTAAAAGTCACCTGACTTTGATGCCTGCAGATTGTTCCGTGATACGAACGGAAACCTTTCTTTTCCGCGGCAGAATGGAGATTACGATGAAAGAAACTGATAAACGACTGGAAGCGAACCGCCTTGTGAAGCTGCGGATCGCAAGAGCTTTGACAAAGCTTATGGAAAAGAAAAATTTTTCGGATATTACGGTCACAGAGATCGTGCAGACCGCAGGCGTGGCAAGAGCCTCCTACTATCGGAATTTTACTTCCAAGGAAGAAGTACTGATCAAGGTAACAGATGAGATCTGGCAGAATTACAGAGAAAAAGCCGCCAAACTATCTGACGACTTTTTCGGATATGATTCCATCTTATTGATCTTCCGCTACTTCAAGACCTACAAGCATTTTATCTTATGCGTATATAAAGCAGGTCTTGCCTATATTTACCTGGATATTTTCGACAGGCAGTTAGAAGAACAGATCGGCGATATGCCATATAATGATGTGGGACGCTATAAAATTTATTTTTATTCCGGTGCTCTTTACAATGTGTTTTTAAAATGGCTCGAAGGCGGTATGCAGGAAACACCTGCCGCCATGGCACAGATGGTCAGAAGCCTGATCTTATAAATGCAGCATTTTACATGCCTCAGCCTCCGTGATCTCCTGCGTCTCCACCTCATTTCTGTTTTCCATGTCGCCATCACTGCAAAGCATTGACAATTCTTATATTCCAGATTCACATATTTTCTTACAAGTGCATTTAGTCTTTCTTGCCATACACCATACGCCATAAAAAAGCGGCGTTCCTAACTCCCTGCCTAGGAAATCAGAAACGCCGCCTGTTTAGCCTAAATTAAAACTTTTATTTCGTAACCTTCATTGTGTAAGTACACTTTCCACCTTTACCGGTATAGGAATAATCCATATAAATTGTTTCGCCTTTTTTCAGCTTGATCTTACCATATCTACTTGCCAGATACGTATCTGTTGTTACCTTCCGACCTTTGTAAAAATCATTGTAGCTGTCTTTTGTTGCTGTAGATAAACAGGAGCATCTGCCACCCTGTGTTTTTACAGTCTGAGACATAGGGTATTTACCATTATAATATAGTTTACGGATATACAGACTACCCAGATTATGATCTGTTCTGCCTTTTACCTTTGGAAAAGTTGCAATATTGCTGATCGTAACCTTATAAATACCATTCTTCGGAGCTGTAAATTTTACCATAGAATGGTTTACCTTTTCTGTCACCTTGTAGGTTATTCCAAGCTTCAGCGCCGGTGCTTTTTTGTAGTTTTTGTTTGCTGTAACTTTTTTTGTTTTTGCCTCTGCCTGTACGCCTGCAGTTGCCGGAACAAATGCCGCAACACATAATACCAGTGCAAGCGCCATTAAAAGTTTCTTGATTCCTTTTGTACTTTTCATAAATTCCTCCATATAAAGATAGTATTGTGATATACACAATTTCAGTATACGGGATAGATTAAGAAAGCACAATCTCCTACTTTCTTTTTATGCTTTTTTAACAAAACCTTTTGGCATTTTTAGTTATTCTATCTAAAACAAAAACATCATATAGCCGCAATCACGCTTGGCTACCTTGCGATTTATCTTGCTCGTATTTTACCCGGCTCTGGTCGAAAAAGAGCGTTTCGATCTCGCCGCCGGGTAAACGAGCGATAAATCTCAGTCGCCTACGCTATCGATTGCTTGCTATATGATGTTTCTGTTTTTATATATTTCTATCTTATGATGTCGGGGGCAAAAGCCCCGACTTTGATGCTCATATCGGGGCGGGTCCCAAGGTCTTTCACCCACCTATGAGCAAGCTCACATGGGTTTAGACCTTTTGACCCTGGCATCATCTTATAACTGAACCTCAACAAAGATATTGTAGATCGCACGGATCGCTGCATCAAAATCTTCATTTTTCACACCGATAATGATATTCAGCTCGGAAGATCCCTGATCGATCATCTTGACATTGACATTCGCATGTGCCAGTGCGGAGAAAATTCGTCCGGCTGTACCACGCGTCTGTCTCATACCGCGTCCTACGACTGCAATCAGTGCCAGATCAGACTCCAGATCAATGGAATCCGGATGTGCCATCTTATGGATCGCTGCCAGTACACGCTGCTCTTTTTCCATGAATTCTGACTGGTGTACAAATACGGTCATTGTATCGATACCGGATGGTACGTGTTCAAAAGAAATCTCATTTTCTTCAAATGCCTGCAGCACCTTTCTGCCGAAACCGATCTCGGAGTTCATGAGATCCTTTTCAATATTGATGGAACAGAAGCCCTTCTTACCTGCAATACCTGTGATCACGTACTTTGGCTTCTGGCAGGTGCTTTCTACGATCCATGTGCCATTGTCCTTCGGTGCATTTGTATTACGGATGTTGATTGGAATGCCTTCCTTACGAACCGGGAAGATCGCATCTTCATGCAGCACGGTAGCACCCATGTAAGAAAGCTCTCGCAGTTCGCGATAGGTAATTGTTTCAATGCCCTTCGGATTATCAATGATACGCGGATCAGCGATCAAAAAGCCTGATACATCTGTCCAGTTTTCATATACATCCACATGTGCAGCCTTTGCCACGATAGAACCTGTAATATCGGAACCGCCTCTGGAGAAGGTCTTCACACTGCCATCCAGTTTCGCACCGTAGAAGCCCGGAACAACTGCCTTTGGTGTTTCTGACAAACGCGCGGAAAGTACTTCATTTGTGTGATCAGGCATAAAATTGCCTTCTTCATCAAAGAAGATCACTTCTGCTGCATCGATGAATTCATAGCCCAGATAATTTGCCATAATGATACCGTTTAAGAACTCCCCACGGCTTGCTGCATAATCACTGCCCGCTTTCTTTTTAAAGTTCTCACGGATCACTTCAAATTCCTTATCCAAAGAAAGCTTTAATTTCAGTCCGTCGATGATCTCCTGATATCTTGCTTTGATCGCATCCAGTTCTTTATCAAACGCATCATCACTTTCTGCCAGTGCATAGGTATTGTACAGCATATCCGTTACTTTTGTATCTTTGCTGTTTCTCTTACCCGGTGCAGACGGAACCACATAACATCTTGACTTGTCTGCGCGGATGATCTTTCCGACCTTCTCAAACTGCTCTGCACTTGCTAATGAACTACCACCAAATTTTACTACTTTTTTCATTTTCCTACTCCTCGGTATTTATTTTCACTTAGGATCACACGAGCTGTCATGTGTGATTCCATATGTAATCCTGCTTACTCCTCAACACGGATCCGGCTGATGATCTCACCGACCTGTGCACTCTTTTCTTTAAATGCTTTCTCGCTCATAGCCTGTGTAAAGAAGCCCTTTTCTCCTGCGATCTGTGCATCGATCTCTTCCACATCACCAAATACTTCCTTTGCCTTTGCAAAATCAGCATCCTTCACACGGACGAAGAAACGCTTTACGGAATCATCCATGCTGGACAATGTCAGTTCTTCTTTATCCCAGAAACAGAATACTGTCTTGCCAAGATGCTTCACACAGTCAATGATATCGGATACAACCGCGCTTGCTGTCGGCAGCTTACCTGCTCCTGCTCCATAATACATTGTATTCCCCAGTGTATTGCCATGTACCAAAATACCGTTAAATACATCATTTACAAAATAAAGCGGGTTCTGGTCATTGATCATGCAAGGTGTTACCATGGCAAAATATTTACCGTCCACTTCCTTGCTCATGGCAAGCAGCTTGATCGTATAGCCTGCCTTTTTTGCATATGCAAAATCATTTGTCGTGATCTTTGTAATACCCTCTGTATAAATATGCTCAAAATTTACGTTTTTACCATAGATCAGTGAAGAAAGAATGGCGATCTTACGACATGCATCATAACCTTCCACATCTGCTTCCGGATTGCGCTCCGCATAGCCTTTGTCCTGTGCTTCCTTCAATACTGTATCAAAATCTGATCCTTCCTTTTCCATCTTTGTCAGGATATAGTTTGTTGTACCATTTAAAATACCGGTGATACCGTCTACACGTTCCGGTGTCAGAGAAGCATTTAACGGACGAATGATCGGAATACCACCTCCGACACTTGCTTCAAACATATAGTTGCATTTGTTAACGCGCGCTAACTCAATTAGTTCTGCACCATGCTTTGCAACAAGCTCTTTATTTGATGTACATACGCTCTTACCTGCACTGAGTGCTCTCTTTGTAAAGGTATAGGCCGGTTCCACTCCGCCCATTGCTTCTGCGATCACAAGCACCTCAGGATCGTTTAAAATAATCTCAACATCATGTACAACAAGATTCTCATAAGGATCTCCCGGGAAATCACGCAGATCCAAGATATATTTGACATCAATCTCATCTCCGGCTTTCTTATTTACCATATCCTGATTTGTTTTGATTACCTCAACGATACCGCTTCCTACTGTACCATATCCTAATACTGCTACTTTTACCATTTTCTTTACTCCTTAGCTATGATTTTCACGTAATGTACGCCTTTTTGTTTTTCCATCTCATCGACCATCAGGGATACATCCGCCGTTGTCGGCAATATCTGTACACTGATCGTCAGGGAGGCAACTCCGTTGATCGGAATACTCTGATGGATGGTTAATATATTTGCTCCGAATGTAGCTATGATCTTGAGCACATCCGATAACAATCCCGGTTCATCGTCCATTTGGAAGGTCAGCGTGATCGTTCTGCCCGCCGCCGTATCGTGGAATGGGAAAATATCGTCCTTATACTTATAAAAAGAACTGCGGCTGATCCCCACCCGTTCTGTTGCTTCCTGCACGGAAACAGCACGTTCGGACTCTATCAGCCTCTTAGCTTCCACAACCTTTAACAATACTTCCGGTAATGCTTTCTGCTTTACCACAAAATAGCCGGTAGACTGCTCCATTTCTTTCACGCTCCATTCTTCCGAATGTTTTTGTACGGCGCACAACTGTATGCCGCCGAGAGATATCATAGCATATCCCCCAGTTGTACGCAAGTCCCTATTTTTTGAAAGTCTTTTTTCTCCCAATAAAGAAGGGGTTCTATCTTTTCATTCGAAAATCCTTCTGTCCGCAACAGAGACGAGATACGCTTCGCGAATCTCGCTCTGATCAGCGGTCGTCGAATGTCTGCCCATGCAAGCATGGCATTCATTCTCCTCGTCGCCATGACACAAAACGGGCAATGTATATGATACACTGCCCGTTCTAAGTCTCTGTCTGATTTTCACTCTGATTCATTTTACGCCTCTTTGATCAGATTCTTTCACCAAAGCTCTTGTAATATTCACCAAAGAACTCATTGATCTTGCCCATAATTTTTTTCATAACACTCACCATAACCTTTCTGAAATATATAAATTGATCAGTTACTTTAGAGGTCCGGCCTGACTTCCTTTTGATGATTATAATGTAACATATGGGTCTTACAATGTAAAATACATATTATAAACGTACTGCAATACTTTCTGAGTATTATGCAGTGGTTGTTCTCTACGATCGTTTTTATATGCATTGTCACATATGCATTCACGAAATCCGGTGCATCTGTTAGGCAGGATCACATGCATTTTCAGATATTCTGTCAGCTGCTCCTGATAAATGCAAGGAACTCCTGCGCCACATGGGAAAGCGTGTGATCCTTTTTCCAAATGAGAGCATAGGATGCATACGCATCCGGATGCTCTATTTTACGGATGCAGACTTCCTTGTTCTTTGCCATTGCGGAAATAGAAGCCGGATAAATGGAAATCCCAACACCGTGCAGGCTCAGTTCATACGCATTCATCATATGTGCGATCCTGCCACGGATAACCGGTGTCTGACCGGTACTGGAAAACCATTTGTCAATCTCACTTTTTCTGGATTCCCTGGAAGGGATCAACAGCGGATACGGCAGAAGATCATCCGGCTTTACAGGATCATTTTCCGGCGTATATAATGGATGTCCCTTGGGGATCATTGCCACCCATGGCTCCCGGTAAACCGGAAGTACCTGAAATTCTTCTGTATTATAGGGTGCTGTGATCATCGCGATCTCACACAGACCTTTCATGACACGGTTATTTACATCATCCGTATTGCCATTCCAGAGATTGTACTGCACGTGCGGATGCTGCTGCCCGAATGCGGCAATCCATTCCGCAAACAAACGTGGTCCGCAGCCTTCTACGGAAGCAATATATAAAGTACCCTGCAGACCTTCCTTTCTTTCCCTGACTTCTTCCTCAGAACGGTGCACGAGATCCAGTATTTGGGATGCATACTGCAAAAACAGTTCTCCTTCTTCTGTCAGCGTTACCTTATGCGGTGAACGGATAAAAAGCTGTGTACCAAGCTCTGCCTCGAGATCCTGAATCTGTCTTGAAAGCGGTGGCTGTGCGATCGCCAGTTTTTCCGCCGCACGGGTAAAATTCTTTTCCTCTGCCACAGCCTTAAAATACCTGATATGTCTCAATTCCATGATGTATTCCCCTTTTCCAGAATCATTTTTTTACTCCGCCGGATCGCTTGCCTTTTTCTCCGCCAACATACGGCAAACATTCGCATTACATCTGCTTTTTATTTATGTATCGCGTCAGAATGCCGGCAATCGGTTTTCTCATCCCGGCGCATATTTCATCACGGATTACACCGTTTACACGGGTCATCATAACCAGCTGCCACTGCTTCTTCTCTTGTTGCAAACGGAACCTGATTCTGCGGATCCGGCAGATAACTGCAGGAAGCCTTATGCAGCTTGCCGTTATTGCGATTACCAATATAATTGCCAGCCTGCGGTGTTTCTTCTGCCTCAACCGGTTTCTGTTCCTGCGCAGGAAGTGTTACCGCATCCGACTGCCCGGCTGCTGGCATGTCCTGTGCAGCTACAACATCTGTCTCATTTGCAGGCTGTGTCTCCACCCCGGTCTGTGCATTTTTAGTCCGCTCTCCTGCCTGCCAGGTCTCGGACGGTGCACAGTTCCATGTGATCCCGGTTCCATCACTCTCAGCTACCACAGAGCCCTGCTCATCTGTACGGAATACCTGAATGCCCATGCTGCGGAATCTGTTGAGTACTTCCGCATGCGGATGCCCATAGCTGTTTCCCTCACCGCAGCTGATCACAGCATACGTGGGGCTTACTGCATCCATAAACGCCTGTGAGGATGCGGTATCACTTCCGTGGTGTCCTGCCAGATATACATCTGCACTAAGATCCGCACCGGATGCGATCAGATCCGCCTCGGCTTCTGCTTCGCAGTCTCCGGTAAATAGAAATCTGTTATTTCCGTTTTGCACCATAATGACAATGGATGCGTTGTTGGAATCCGCATATTCTTTTGCAGGACCAAGTATTGTAAAAGAAACATTTCCAAGTGCAAATGTATCGCCGGCCTGATAGTCTGATGCAGTCAGACCTTTATACTGTATCGCGTCCCTGACTTTTTGTGTTGTTTTATTATCTTTCTCATGATTAGAAAGAAAAAGCTGTCCGATCCCAAATTTCGTAATAATGACCGGAGCACCGCCGATATGATCCGCATCCGGGTGCGTCAGTACAAGATAATCCAGATTTTCCACGCCCTGTTTTTTCAGATAAAGCTGTATCTTTGTACCCTGATCACTGTCACCCGTATCGATCAGCATGGCATGGCTGCCACTCTTTAAAAGTGTCGCGCTGCCCTGTCCGACATCTATGTAATGTACTTCAAGTGGTTCCTGACTATATCCGTCCGGATCCGCTGCTTCTCCCTCTGTATCCCCGGATGGCTGCATGAGCATATCACCTGTGAGCTGTCCATCCATCCTGATTTCATCCGTTGCTGCTGTCTCAGCCGATGTCTCTTCCATCTGCACAGCTTCCTTCTGCCTGCTATCCGGTGCATTATCGCCGCCCTGCGAGCTGCATGCTGCCAGGAGCACGATAAGTGCCAGAAGCGGTGCCAGAAGCTTATTGTGTCGTTTCCCTGATTTTCCTGTTTTTTTCATAGCCGCTCCTTTATCGCAGTAATGAAAACCTGTTTTCCATCAATGTCGTGTGTAATAATGCTATCTGTTCATCGCATTTTCGTAAATACATTATAAAAATTATAACATCATAATTGAAAAAAGCACGAAAATCTTTTTGCAAATACTTAGAGTAAAAAATGCAGTAAAAGGCAGCAGAAATACAATTACTTCCCTGCTCCTGTTGATTCGCAGGTCTGTATTTGCATTTCTGCTGCCTAAGCAGTCTCTCATATGAGGTTACTGTATTTTCAGCGTGTTGGTTACTTTCTGATCTTTGCCGCTTTTTTCAGACCTTTTGCCGGGAGCAGCTTTTTGTAGGTCTTATATTTGCTCTTTGGCACCTTTACCACAACCTTTTTGCTGATGCCGTTAAACGCTCCCTTTTTAACGGTTTTTGTTGTCAGCTTTTTCGTCTTAATTGTGATCGACTTTAGCTTTTTACAGCCGGTAAAGGCATTCTTTCCGATCTTCGTCACATTCTTTCCGATCGTGATACTTGTCAGACTTGTGCAGCCTGCAAAAGCCTTTTTTCCGATAGAAGTAATGTTACTTCCGATCACTATCTTCTTAATCTTTTTAATGCCCTTAAAAGCATTGCCTGCGATAGAGGTTACTTTGTAGGTTACGCCATCGATCGTGACCTCCAAAGGAACTGTCACCGTTCCTTTGACACCGCTCTTTGGTGCTATATACTGCACTGCCGGTGTTTTGCCATTTGCACTTGT
>ERZ1026856.334-NODE-334-length-31588-cov-4.012273_pt1 | contig 31588 bp, 25 predicted proteins | sample MGYA00380158_ERZ1026856 | MGnify/ENA primary metagenome ERZ1026856 (study PRJEB33269, sample SAMEA4719794) | human gut metagenome | biome: human-associated habitat; feature: organic feature; material: feces | place: Cameroon | collected 2013-10 ...
GGGAAAACGGCTCACGCTCAGCGTGGAGACGTCATTCGGCAGCAAATACTCCTCGGCAATATGACCGAGAGCGGCGAGATAGCCGCGCAGAAGCGGCTCGTTCACCTTGACGGTCATGTCATCAGCGGCGGAAGAGTCCACGCTGACGAACACGTCGACCTTGCCCCGGCTGATATGCGACTGCACCGCCGCCTTAACCGTATCCTCGGCGAAAAGGAAGCTGCGCGGCATGCGCACCGACGTGTCAAGATAGCGGTTGTTTACGCTCTTTAGCTCAACGGAGATCTCAAGTCCTTCGACAGTACCCTTGGCGCTGCCGTAGCCGGTCATACTTTTAATCATTATTTCCTCCGGATGTATCAGATAAACTGGATTATATCAAAGGTTATCTTGTCCTTATCCTTCTTGTGCTTCTGTGATACGACGGTGATAGCCGCGCCGAGGGCAAGCCCTATGAAGCTTGAGACTATGCACAGTCCCTCGCCCACTCCGGCCGCCGCGGCAATGAGATACCCGGCGACGACCAGCACTATGGGCAGGATATAGACGAGAAGCGTGGCCTTATATATCTTCGACGACTTGCTCTCGATAACGACGCGCTGCCCGGGCTTTGCGCCGATGAGGTTCTTTGCCCTCGTGCAAAGCTCGCTCTGGAAAATGCAGCTCTCGCAGTTGCCGCAGTTACTGCCGCAGGCCGTCGAGCGGGTGACGACCACCTCGGCCATCCCGTCGTCAAACACTTGTCTTACTATCGCGTCCTGAGTCATTTGCTACCCCTTTTTGATCGTGATGGATACAGTATATTCGCCGACGGGGTCGACCTCTGTGGCGCCGTCGATATATATCTTGACCGTCGCGAGTACGGAGCCTGTCGTCTCGTTATAGTCGCGCAGATCAGCCACGGCGCGGATGTTTTCGTTCTTTATCTGGTTAAGCACCTCCGCCGTGCCGCGAAGCTTGACGTCAAGGCTCTCGGTGACTATCTGCGCGGTGTAGCCGTCGGTAACGTTTATGAAGGAAATGTTGCTGACCTTGAACATTCGCGTCTCAAGGCCGATGATCTCGACCGTCACCTTTGCCTCGGTAACACCGGAGAGATTTTTGAGGTCGTTGTCGATGGGTATAGTATACGTCTCGGTATAGGTCGATTCAAAGCTGAGAAGATTGATGGTGTCAAGGACTATCTTGTTCATGCCGGAGAGTATCGCCGAGTCTCCGGCGAGAGTGATGGTCTCAGGCGAGACGGTTATCTTGACATTATTCTCGTTTGCCGCCGCACCGTATACGGGGTTGACGGTGAGAAGGACCTCCTTGACCTCAAGGAGCGGCATGGTCGCGATGACGGTGTCCGTGGAGGTGGTTATCCCCTTTGTCGAGCATTCGACGCCATCGGCGCTCATGAGGGTATAGCCCGTCTCCACCTGATAGGTGCTGTCAAGCTCCTTCTCGTTTTCGCCGAAGGAGACCCACGCGTAGGAAACGTTTTTAAGATATGCCTCCGGCCCGGTGAGCGTGATAGTGGCAGGCTCAAACTCCGGCGACTCGCCCGTATAGCCCTCGGCAAGGTCGCCGTCGAAGCTGCCGCGCACCTGAACGGATTTGGTGATATTCTCCGAGACCATGAAATTCACGACCTCCGGGTACTTGCCCGTCTCGCGGATGTTGGTCGTGTCGATCCCGGTGGGGTAAACTATCGTATACTGCTGGGAGGTATAGGCGGCCTGTGAAAGCTTGCTCACGTCGATCTCGGCAACGAGGTCAGACGCGCTGAGCGAGGCCACTATCCTGCGCGGCCCGATTATCTCGACCGTGACGGTACTCGTGTCTACATCCGTGACGACCATGTTCTTGTTGCTGCGCAGAACGTCCTCTCCAACCAGCTCGACGCGGACGCCGCGGATGGTGTTTTTGTATTCGTCGCTCTCGACGCTGGTGATATACACCCATATCGCGAGCGAGGCAAGAAGCGAAACGATCAGCCAGAACGTCTTGCTGTCATATATTCTTCTCATCAGACTTGTCTTCTTCATCATTTTTCACCTTGAAAAAATTCTTAATGAAAGTGAACAGGCCGCGCTTCGACTGGCTGTCGTCCTCGCGGATAAGCTCGGAACGGAGTATCTTGTCCAGCGTGGCGGGAGAAAGATGACGCTTGAGCATGCCCTCCATGGCGACGGACGCCGCGCCGGTCTCCTCGGAGACTATCACGACGACAGCGTCAGACTGCTCGCTCAAACCTATGCCCGCTCTGTGGCGCATGCCGAGATCCTTGCTGAGGTTCTTATTCTGGGTGAGGGGCAGGACGCAGCCCGCCGCGGCGATCCTTCCGTCGCGTATAACGACCGCACCGTCGTGCAGCGGCGCCTTGTTGAAGAAAAGGTTCTTGAGCAGCTCCGCCGTTGTGTTGGAGTCGATTATGGTGCCGGTGCTCATGATGTCGTTGAGCTTTACATTGCGCTCGAAGATTATAAGAGCACCGGTCCTTGAATCCGACATATCGGAACAGGCAAGCACGGTCTGCGCGATAGCCGTGTCCATCTCGTTGGATGCCGCCTGACGGCCGGAGGAGAAGTTGCTGCCCATTCTCTCAAGCACGCGCCTCAGCTCCGGCTGGAAGAGGATGAGTATCGCGATAAGCCCCAGCTCGACCGCCTTGCGCAGCAGATAGTTTATCATTTTCAGATTGAAAATGTAAGATATCCACAGCACGATCAGCAGCACGGCAAGACCCTTTGCGAGGTTGTATGAGTTGGTCTTGCGAACGAACCATATGGCCTTATACAGCAGATACGCGACAATAACGATGTCGATGATATCCGCAATGCCGATCGTCATCATATAATTTACAGAACGCTCAAGCGCCGTGCTTATCGTTTCCATCAGCTGTTCCTCATGATATCTTCTTGCGAAGACAACCGTCCTTTTGTTTTATCGATGTATTATAATACAAAACCGGGAAAAACGCAATTGGAATTAAGAATGTTTAAAATTAATTTCCGCATGTCGAAAAGTTTTTTTGAGCATTCCGGCGTGCATTTCCCCTTCGTTCCGTTCTGCGGACCGGTCCTACGGCTTTTTTGCAAGCCCGGCGTTTATTTCTTTTATTTCGCCGCACGCCGCGCGGACCTGCGCCTCGGTCACGAAGGGCGAAAAGCTCAGTCTCACCGTGCCGGTCTTCAGCGTTCCGGCGGACTCGTGAGCCGTCGGGGCGCAGTGCAGCCCGCTGCGGACGCATATGCCTCGCGAGTAAAGCTCCTCCGCCATCGTCTCGCAGTCCGTGACGCGGCTCCGTATCGACAGCACTCCCGTCTGCGTTCCCTCCGCGCCGGTGAAAAGCTCGGTATATCTGTCGTCCGAAAGCTCTCTGGCCGCGATGTCGAGGAGGTGTTTCTCCTTTGCGGCGATATTGTGCGTTCCGACGGCGCGCACATATTTTATCCCCGCGCACAGTCCCGCTATACCGCAGACGTTGTGCGTCCCCGCCTCAAGCCTGTCGGGGAGATATTCGGGCATGAGCTGCAGGAGGCTGTCGGAGCCGGAGCCGCCGTGCAGGAGCGGCATGCCGGTCTCCCCGCACAGTAGTATCCCCGTCCCCTGCGGCCCCATCAGCCCCTTGTGTCCCGGCATGGCCGCGAAGGCCGCGTGCAGCCGTGCAAAATCAAGCTCCAGTATCCCCGCGGCCTGCGAGGCGTCTACTATGAGCGGCACTCCGCTGCGCACGCACTCCTCCGCAATCTCATATATCGGGAGGATGAAGCCGAAAACGTTTGAAACATAGGTGCAGACGACAAGGTCGCTCTCCGGGATGTGCCTCCTGAAATCATCGAGTACCGCGTCCCTGTCAAAAAGCTTCCGGCCCCCGACGGTGATCCTTGCTTTGGCCGCGTGGAGCGGCCGGGTCACGGAGTTGTGTTCAAAGCCCGAGACAAGCACCCGGCTCCCGTCCTTCACGAACGAGCTTATCGCGATGTTCAGGCCATGAGTCGCGTTGGAGGTGAACACGACCTTTTCCTCGTCATCGACATCGAAGAGCGCGGCGGCCTCGCTGCGGCAGGCAAAGACCGTCTCCGCCGCGTGTACCGCGCTCTCATAGCCGCCTCTGCCGGGGCTTGACATGGTGCGCAGGGCGTTGACCACCGCGTTTTCAACGGAGACGGGCTTTATTAGCGTAGTAGCCGCGCTGTCAAGATATATCACGGCGCTACCTCCGTATACTTCCCGTCCGCGTCTCTTTCGTATATTTTCCCGCTGATAAGGCCGCTCCTTCTGAGTATCCCCACTGCCGCTTCCATATCCCGTCGGAGGCTCACGGCGTAGCTGCAGCCCTTGCCGCTGAGCTCGCCGGGCGCTTTTACAACGCTTCCGAAAATACCGCTGCGTTCAAGCAGCTTCACGCTTTTCTGGGCATTCGTCAGTGAGCGGCACATTATAAGGTATTGCTTCATGGTTTACTCCCATCCGCCGCCGCTGCGGCTGTGATATGGAAAAGCTCCCCGGGCATGCTCTGCCCGGGGAGTGTTTTTTTCATTTCCCGCTCTGCATTGCTGCACTACATATTATGCACTGCGGCGCTGCGCGGTTCTGTATTTACTTTTTCTCGATGAGCGCGACGGCGTGCGCGGAAATGCCCAGTCCCTCGCCGGTAAAGCCAAGCCTCTCCTCCGTCGTGGCCTTGACGCTGACGCAGTCGCTGTCTATGCCCATCACGGACGCGAGCCGCTCGCGCATTGCTTCGATATACGGCGCGAGCTTCGGGCGCTGGGCAATGACGGTGCAGTCAACGTTTGACACGGCGTACCCCCGTCCGGCTATAACCTCGCAGACCTTTGAGAGAAGCTCCATGCTGTCCGCGCCGAGATACGCGTCGTCACTATCGGGAAAAAGCTTTCCTATATCGCCCATCGCGGCGGCGCCGAGGAGCGCGTCCATGAGCGCGTGTGCAAGTACGTCGGCATCCGAGTGGCCTAAAAGGCCCTTCTCATACGGTATCGCTACCCCGCCGAGTATCAGCGCGCGGCCCTCGGTCAGCCGGTGAACGTCATACCCGTGTCCTATCCTCAAGGTAATCACCTCTGTCCTTGAGTATCGCGGCGGCGATCAGCGCGTCCCGCGGGGTCGTGAGCTTTATATTGTCCTCGTCCCCGGCGACGGCATAGGTCTTTACGCCCATGCAGGCGACGGCCGCGCAGTCGTCGGTATAGGTCAGGCCCTTCTTTGCCGCATTGGAGAGCGCGCCCTTGATGATGACGGCGTCAAATACCTGCGGCGTCTGGACGCGGACGGTGTTCGTCCTGTCGACGGTCGCGGCGATGAAGTTATCGTCATCGACTATCTTGAGCGTATCCGTGCTTGCGATCACGGGGACGGCGGCGAGGTGTTCCTTCGCGGCGCTGACGGTACGGGAGATAAGCTCCTGACTTACGAGCGGACGCGCGCCGTCGTGTATGGCGATGAGCTTCGCGGAGGCCTTGACCTCGCTGACTCCGGCAAGGGCCGACTCCGTGCGGGTCGCACCGCCGCCGATGACCTTGCTCACCTTGTCCATGCCGTACTTATGGCAGAGGTCAGCGATCTCCTCGACCTTTTCCATGCGCGTGACTACGATAATCTCGTCCACCGAGGGAGAATCCTGGAAGGCTGCGAGCGTATGCGCAAGGACCGGCATCGCGCCGAGGTTCATCATTACCTTATCCTCGCCCATTCTCTCCGCGCTGCCGGCCGCAAGGATGACGGCGGAGCAGACCGGCGGCTCCTGTTTTTTCCTGAAAGCGCTGAGTATATTCATATACACCTCTCCTTTGGCAAAATAAGCGGTGCCGTTTTAGCCCTTGAGCTGTCTCTTGCGGTAGAAGTTCATCATGCCGTCCTGCATTTCGTCAAGGTGCATGAGCATTTTGCCCGCGCCGTAGGACGCGCAGGAGATGGCGTCGTCAACGACCGCCGTGCGTATGCCGGTGCTGCGCTCGATAAGGCGGTCGATACCGTAGATGAGGCTGCCGCCGCCGGACATGATGATGCCGTTCTTGTCGAGGTCTCCGACGAGCTGGGGCGGTGTGCGCTCGAGAACGTTGTGGATAGCCTCGAGTATGCTGTTCATCGGCTCGACAAACGCCTCGATAAGCTCGGTGGAGGTAATGCTCACGGTCTTGGGCAGGCCGTTGGCGAGGTTGCGTCCCTTTACCTCCTCGACGCCCATGTCCGGGCGCTGGATGACGCAGCCTATGCTGCGCTTAAGCTCCTCCGCGGCGCTCAGACCGATGAGCATATTGTGCTTCTTGCGGATATATTTGACGATGGCCTCGTCAAAGCTCGTGCCGGCGATCTTTATGGACTCGCACTCGACGACGCCTCCGACCGAAATGATGGCCACCTCGGTAGTGCCGCCGCCGATGTCGATGACCATGTGTCCGTCGGCCTTGGAGATATCGACGCCCGCGCCGAGCGCCGTGGCGACGGCGGTCTCGAGAAGGTAGACCTTTCTCGCGCCGGCCTCGATGGCGGCGTCGATCATTGCCCTTTCCTCAACGCCGGAAATACTGCTGGGTACGCAGGCAAGGATACAGGGCTTGAAAAGGCTGAGCGACGTTACGCGGCTGACAAGCTCGCGAAGCATTTGTGCGGTCATCTCATAGTCGGAAATAACGCCCGCGCTGATGGGGCGGATGGCAACGATATTCGCGGGGGTACGGCCCATCATCTTCTGGGCGTCCTGTCCGACCTTGAGTATCTTTCCGCTGAACTTGTCAACGGCGACGACGGTCGGCTCGCGGGAGACGATACCCTTGCCCTGCTCGAAAAGCAGAGTGGAGGAGGTCCCCATATCTATCGCTATATCTCTCTCAAAAAGGAGCATCTGCATTTGCTTCACCTCATATTAATAATCGCATTAGTCGCAGCCTCTGGCCACGGCGGCGGCCTGTACGTCCGCACAGCCGTGTTCCGTGAGTACCCGCGCGCACTCCGAGAGCGTAGAACCCGTAGTGACGATATCGTCCACGAGCAATATACGCTTCTCGGCTATCTCGTCCGTATTCACCGCGGAGTAAACTCCGGATACGTTCGCCCTGCGCTTTTCGGCGGAGCCGGTACCCGACTGCGCCGGGTTATGGCGCGTCTTCTTCAGCAGACGTACACACCTTATGCCAGTGAGCCGCGAGAGCGCGTCCGCGATGAGCCTCGCCTGATCGTATCCGCGGGAGCGAAAGCGCTTCGCGCTCAGCGGCACCCATGTGATAATATCGCAGGAAATTCCGTTTTCGTCAATACATTTTGCAATAAACTCCGCATAAATCTGCGAATACACGCTCAGTCCGCCGAATTTATAGCGCAGAAGAGACTCCCTGACGCGGCCCTTGTAGTAAAACGGCGCGACGCAGCGGGAGATATTTCTGAGCTTACGCCCGTGTGACTCGGCCGTCGTATACGGCAGGGTCCTGAGGCAGTCGGGACAGACGCCCTCGCCCCTCGCCGTGAGCCTGCGGCAGAACGGACATTTCGGCGGAAAAAGCAGGTCAAGAGCAGCGTCGACAAGTCCCATCACTGCACACCGCAAAGCTTCCTGAGCCTGACGCGCAGCGCGGTATACCTGTTCGTCCGGCGGTAATTGTCTATCATCTGGTAGGCGGTCTGATCGTCGCCGACAAGGATAAGAAGCTCCTTTGCCCGCGTGATGGCCGTATACAGCACGTCACGGGTCATGAGCAGGGGCGAGGAGCTGCTCAGAGCGAGAATGACAGCCCTGTACTCGCTGCCCTGAGCCTTATGTACGGTCATGGCCCACGCATGCTCAAGCTCCATGAGCGACTCGAATCCATAAGCGGCCAAGCGTCCGTCAAAGTCCACAGTGAGCGTTTCGGCATCCATGTCTATAGACCTTACGGTGCCGATGTCGCCGTTATAAATGCCGCTGCCCGCCGATCTTCCGTCCGCGCTGTACCACATTATATCATAGTTATTGCGGATCTGCATTACCCGGTCGCCCTCGCGGAAGATGTAATCGCCGAATACCTTCTCCTTTTTGTCGGCGCGCTGGGGATTGAGCGCCTCCTGAAGCACGCGGTTGAGGTTCTTCGTCCCCATCTCCCCGCGTCTTGTGGGAGTAAGCACCTGGATATCAGCCGGAGGTATCTTCATTTTACCGGGGAGCCTCACGGCGCAAAGCTCGGTGATGGTCTCGACTGAGCTTGCGGCCTGAAGGCGGCGGAGACGGAAAAAGTCACCGGTATTTTCCGAGAAGTTCGGGTGTTCGCCCCGGTTTATCATGTGCGCGTTGCGCACGATACGGCTGTCCTCGTTCTGGCGGAATATCTCCGTGAGACGGACGGTCGGCACGACCTGGCTCCTTATGACGGCGGAGAAAACATTTCCCGGTCCGACGGATGGGAGCTGGTCCGCGTCGCCGACCATGATGAGACGGGCTTCGGCCGGCACGGCGCGCAGGAGCGCCGCCATCAGTACGATGTCGACCATCGACGCCTCGTCGAGTATCCCCGCGCCGCACTCGAGCGGGTCGTCCTCGTTTTTATTGAATATCACGCGCTCCCCGTCGTCGTCGAACTTAGCCTCAAGGAGCCGGTGTACCGTCACGGCCTCGCAGCCGGACAGGTCGCTCATGCGCTTCGCGGCGCGGCCGGTCGGCGCGGTCAGCAGCGTTTTGAGTCCCATGTCCTCAAAAAGTGCGATGATGGCGCGTATCGACGTGGTCTTGCCGGTGCCGGGGCCGCCGGTGATGACGGTGAGCTGATTATTGAGCGCAAGCTCGAGCGTCTGGCGCTGGAGCGGCGCGTATTTTATCTTCTGCTGCTTTTCGAGACGCGCGATGACGGCGTCCGTATCGGCGCTCGCGCGCACGGTGCTCCCGCACATCGCCGCAAGGCGCTCCGCCGCGGCGGTCTCGGCCTCGTACAGCTCCGGGAGGTAGCATGCCCTGCACCCGGCTATTTCCTCGAACATGAGCCGTCCCGACTCGATAAGCCCGTCAATGCTGCGCTCGGCCTCCTCGATCTCTACGCCGATAAGCTCCGCCGTTATCGCGGAGAGCTTTTCGCGCGGGATGAAGCAGTGTCCGTTGCCGGAGTTGTGGAGAAGTTCGAACAGCACGGCCGCGTCGATACGGTTGGGACTGTTTCCCTCCATGCCCATTTCAAGGGCAAGCCTGTCCGCCTCGGCAAAGCTGCCGCCGATATGCGTCGTCGCGATGAGATAGGGATTATCACGCACGAGTTCAAGCGCCTTGTCGCCGTAGAATTTATAAAGGCGCATCGCAAGGATGGGCCGGATACCGAAGGAGCAGACAAATTCCATGAGCCTGCGCATGCCGGTCTGGCGGCGGAAGCTCTTGCTCATCTGCTCGGCCCTGGCGGCGCTTATGCCCTTTATCTGCGTGAGCTTTTCCGGCTCGGATTCAAGTATCTCAAGAGACCTGTCGCCGAACTTCCCGACGATGAGCGACGCTGTAGCGGGGCCTACGCCCTTGATGGTCCCGCCGGAGAGATACGCGTATATCGCCGGCGCGGAGGTGGGTATCATGCGCTGGGCGAACTCCGCCTTGAACTGGCGGCCGTGGGTATTGTGAGTCATCCAGCTGCCGCTGACGATCATGGATTCTCCCGGAGAGGCATACGGGAACGTTCCGACGACCGTGACGTTCTCATCATTCGAGTCCGTCAGGCGAAGCACGGTATAGCCGTTCTCCTCGTTTTTATAGATAACAGAGCTTACGGTGCCGGATATCTCTAAAAGCTCATTCTCCTGATCCATTCGGTATCATCTCCGTTCGTCGTTGATCGTGTGGTCGCATTACAGCAGCTTTTTGAGGAACTGGCCGGTGTAGCTGCGCTCACAGGCCGCGCACTCCTCGGGAGTGCCGGAAAAGACAAGCTCGCCGCCCATGTTTCCGCCCTCGGGGCCGAGGTCTATTATGTGGTCCGCGACCTTGATGACGTCAAGGTTGTGCTCTATAACAACGACGGTGTTCCCGGCGTCGGTGAGCCTGTCAAGTATGGTTATGAGTCTGTGAACGTCGGCCATGTGGAGTCCCGTGGTCGGCTCGTCAAGAACATAAACGGTGGAGCCGGTACTGCGCTTTGAAAGCTCGGTTGCGAGCTTGACTCTCTGCGCTTCGCCGCCGGAGAGCGTGGTGCTTGACTGACCCAGCTTCACATATCCGAGACCCACGTCGTAGAGCGTCTGGAGCTTGCCGTATATCTTGGGCTGGTTTGCGAAGAAGGCGCAGGCCTCCTCGACGGTCATGTCAAGCACGTCGGCAATGCTCTTGCCCTTGTACTTCACCTCGAGCGTTTCGCGGTTGAAGCGCTTGCCGCCGCAGACGTCGCAGGGTACATAGACGTCCGGCAGGAAGTGCATTTCTATTTTCAGCAGTCCGTCGCCGGAGCAGGCCTCGCAGCGGCCGCCCTTGACGTTGAAGGAAAAGCGTCCCTGTCCGTAGCCGCGGAGCTTCGCGTCCGAGGTCGAGGCGAAGAGGTCCCTTATCTCGCCGAACACGCCCGTGTAGGTCGCGGGGTTCGAGCGCGGCGTCCTGCCGATGGGGCTTTGGTCGATAGCGATGACCTTGTCGACGTTTTCAAGCCCCTCGATCCCGCGGCTCCTGCCGGGGTGTACCTTGACGCGGTTCTTCTCGGCGGCGAGGGTCTTGTAGAGGATCTCGTTGATGAGCGAGGACTTGCCGCTGCCGGACACGCCGGTGACGCAGATGAGCTTCCCGAGCGGTATCTCCACGTCGATATTCTTCAGGTTATTCTCCTGCGCGCCGCGGATAACGAGCTTTTTGCCGTTTCCGGCGCGTCTTACGGCAGGCACGGGGATGGATCTCTTCCCGCTGAGATACTGTCCCGTGACCGACTCCTCGCAGGCGCATATATCGTCTATGCTGCCCGCGCAGACGACCTTTCCGCCGTTCGCGCCCGCGCCGGGGCCGATATCGACGATATAATCCGCCGCGCGCATGGTATCCTCGTCATGCTCGACGACGATGAGCGTGTTGCCGAGGTCGCGCAGGCGCTTGAGCGTCATGAGCAGCTTTTCGTTGTCCCGCTGGTGCAGCCCTATGCTCGGCTCGTCAAGTATATATAGGACGCCCATTAGGCTCGAGCCTATCTGGGTGGCGAGCCTTATCCTCTGACTTTCGCCGCCGGAGAGCGTAGCCGCCGCGCGCGATAGGGTGAGATAGCCCAGACCAACGCTCGCGAGGAAGCCCAGTCTCGCCTTTATCTCCTTTAGTATCCTCTCGGCGATCATGGCGTCCTTTTCGTTCAGCTCAAGAGCGTCGACAAATTTTATCGCGTCCACAACGGAGAGATCGGAGAACTGCGAAATGCTCAGCCCTCCGACCGTGACGGCAAGGGCGGACTTTTTAAGGCGCTTTCCCCCGCAGTCGGGACACGGCACTTGAGACATGCACTCCTCGATATCCGCGCGCATGGCGGGGCTTTGCGTCTCTTTATAGCGGCGCTCAAGATTATTGACTATGCCCTCGAAATCGCGCTTAATAACGCCGTAGCCCTCGCTCTTCTCGTAGTGGAGCTGGAGCGGCTCGTTCTTTGTGCCGTAGAGTATGGCGTCGACCGCTTCTTTGCTGAGGTTCTTTATGGGGTCGGTGAGCTTGAAATGATAGCGCTTCGCGAGAGCGTCGAAATACATTCTCGATATACCGTCGCTCTTTACGTTCCCCCAGCCGGAGGCGGTGATACCGCCGTCCATAATGCTCAGCGCGGGGTTTGGCATGATGAGGTCAGGGTCGACGAGCAGCTGCATGCCGAGACCGGTGCAGGTCGGACATGCGCCGCTGGGGCTGTTGAAGGAAAAGAGTCTCGGCGTAAGCTCGTCTATCGAAATGCCGCAGTCATCGCAGGCGTAGTTCTGTGAGAAGCTTATCTGGCGGTTCTCAGACACGACGTCCACATACATAAGCCCGCCCGCAAGTGCGAGCGCCGTCTCGGACGAGTCTGTAAGGCGGCGGATAACGTCGGGCTTGATGACGATACGGTCGACGACGATTTCGATATTGTGCTTTTTGTTCTTCTCGAGCTTTATTTCCTCGGAAAGGTCGTAGGCAATGCCGTCGACCCTCGCGCGGACGTAGCCGGAGCGCTTCGCGTCCTCGAATACCTTGGTATGCTCGCCCTTTCTGCCGCGTATGACGGGCGCGAGTATCTGTATCCTCGTCCCCTCGGGCAGCTCCATTATGCGGTCGACTATCTGGTCAATGCTCTGCTGGCGTATCTCCTTGCCGCACTTGGGGCAGTGCGGGACGCCTACGCGCGCCCAAAGGAGCCTGAGATAGTCGTATATCTCCGTCACCGTGCCGACGGTCGAGCGCGGATTCTTGGAGGTCGTTTTCTGGTCGATAGAGATGGCCGGGGAGAGGCCGTCGATATAGTCCACGTCCGGCTTGTCCATCTGGCCGAGGAACATCCTCGCATAGGAGCTGAGGCTCTCGACATAGCGTCTCTGTCCCTCCGCATAAAGCGTGTCGAACGCGAGGGAGGATTTGCCGCTGCCGGAAAGGCCGGTGATGACCACGAGCTTATCGCGCGGCAGCTCAAGGTCGATGTTTTTAAGGTTGTTTTCTCTTGCGCCTTTGATGAAAATGCTGTTCTGCATGTTTTATTCCTCTGTGATGATATCTGCGTATGCGCCTCTTACAAGGCCTATAAGGTCAGCCGGAGCAAGCTCTACTTGGAAGCCTATCCTCCCAGCGCTGACGATGACGGTATCCAGCCCCGCGGCCGTCTCGTGGAACACGGTGGGATACTGCTTTTTCATGCCCACGGGCGAGCAGCCGCCGCGGACATAGCCCGTAAGGGCGGTTATCTCGCTCACATGCACCATCGCTATCGATTTCTCGCCTACGGCCTTTGCCGCCTTTTTAAGGTCAAGCTCCGCCGCAGCGGGGATGTCGAAAACATATATTTTTTTGCTCGCGCCGCGCGCCACAAGAGTCTTGAAAACACGCGCCGGATCCTGCCCCATGAGCGCCGCGGCCGTAACGCCGTCCACGGGCGCGTCCGAATGGGGGTATTCGCGGGCGGTATATTTTATCTTCTTCCGGTCAAGAAGCCGCATGACGTTTGTCTTCTGTTCTGCCATAGCCCTGCCTCCTTTTTTTGTTTGAACGCTTTATTATACCCCACAAAATTTATTCTTTCAACAGAAAATGTCTTAATAAATTTACGCTTAACGTTACGCTTAACGCTGCGCTCATGTCCGCGCCGCCGTAAAAGAAGCTTTACATTTGCGAAGTTGCGTTTGGCGGGCAAATGTATTATAATGATAAAAGAATACTTTGAGGAGTACCTATGAAAAAACAAATTCTTATTTTGATAGCACTGCTGCTCTGCGCGCTCTGTCTCTTATACACATTTGACGTTGCGGAGGGCTGCGCCGCCATTTACGCCGAGGCGGACAAGGGCAGCGCGCTCAACGTGGTGCTGTCGAACTCGTCCCTCTACGCGATGGTGGAGCATATAGGCTCGACGGGCCGCGCAGCCGTCGACTCGCTCGGCACATGGGACATGGAGGGTTCCGCCGCGCTGCTCGATTTCTGCGAGGAGATATATCTCGGACAGGACTGCGAGGGGACGTACTACACCGTCTACCCCGACGGTCAGATATCGGCGTTTCACCTCGCGAGAAAAAACGGCGTGTGGCACCTTGTCACCATGACGGCAGTGTGGGATAAAAACAGCAGTCCCTCCGTCGTGTCCGAGGGGCAATATCAGATATCCGACGTAAAATACACCGACAAGGGCTGGCTCATCTATGACCGCAACTTTGACAGTTTCGACGACAATCAGCGCTCCAACTCCAACTCCTACGTCTTTGTCCGAGTAACGCCCTGCGACAGCACGAAGCGCGCCCTGTGCAGAAAATACATCGAGCCGATCGGGTATTTTGAGAACAACCTCTTTACCACCACGTGGAATCAGTTTGACCCCAGCCCAATAGATTTCAACAGTCTGTACGCGTATCTCTTCGCCATGTACCATGGGACGGAAACGCTCTCCTCGTACAACGTGCGCAACTACTATTCCGCCGTCAGCGGGACGAATCTCTATGTCGTCCCCACCGCGAGCTTTGAGGAAGTGGTGCAGTATTACTTCGACATCAACTCCGCCTCGCTCAGGAACATTTCCGACTACAGCAGGAGCGCGGGCGGGTACTTCTTCCTCGGCTATCAGAACGGCTATTACGACGTGACCCCAAGGACGCCGGAGCCGGAGGTCGTCGACTACTGGTACAACTCCGACGGCTCCGTGACCATGCGCGTCGACGCGGTAAACAAGTGGTACGGCACCGACAGGGCCTTTACCCACGAGGTGACAGTCTACGAGTATGATAACGGCAGGATAAAATACATCTCCAACAAGCTCTATGAGTCCGACGAGAATATTCTGCCCGAAAACAAGCTCAGCTATCTCCTCGATATCGAGCGGGACAAAACGCAATACTGACCGCTTTATCGAAAAGCAGCCGGGACCCGTACAGGCTCCGGCTGCTTTTTTCAGTTTTCCGTGCCGAGGGCGGCGGGGATGTCTCTTTCGTTTTCGGCTATCGCGGCAAGCGCGGCCTCGAGCGCGGTCACGATGTCGGAAAGCGGCATGGACGGGACGCCGGGGCGCTCCGCGACCTGTTCGGGGATATACGGCACATGGATGAAGCCCCCGCGCATTCCGGGAAACGAGCGCTCGATATTGTACAGCACACCGTACATCAGGTGGTTGCAGACATAAGTACCGGCGGAATTTGAAAGCGACGACGGTATGCCCGCCTCCTGTATCCGTCTCACCATCGCCTTGACGGGAATGCTCGCGAAATAGGCGTTTTCGCCGTCTGCGTACACGGGAGCGTCGATTGGCCGGTTGCCCTCGTTATCGGGTATCCTCGCGTCGTCGACGTTTATCGCGACGCGCTCCGGCGTCACCCCTTCGCGTCCGCCCGCCTGACCGACGCAGACCACGGCGTCCGGCCGCTCTTCCTCCATAGCCGCAAGAACGGCAGCTATCGACTTTCCGAACACCACCGGGATATAGCGCTTCACGATCACTGCGCCGGATATCTCGTCTCTTACGAGCTTCACGGCCTCCATGGCCGGGTTGACGCTCTCTCCCCCAAAGGGTTCAAATGCGGTAAGAAGTATTTTCATGTCTCGCTCTCCCCTCTTCATTTACGTTAATTTATCACGGGCGGCGCGGCACGTCAACTTTGCGGAGTATCAGTGCGTGAGTTTTACAGAATATTAATCAATATTAAGTTGTTATTGCGGCCGCACGGTGGTATAAAATAATAAACCTGACAGAGGTTTACGAAGCCTGATCGAGGTTTACGGAAAGGATCTAAAAACAATGAAAAAAATAACTGCATATATTCTTTTGGCCGCGCTCTGCCTGTCGCTGTGCGCGTGCAGCCTCGTCCCGGAGGCCGAGGTCGTCGTTGTCCCCGAGCAGTCGCCCGAGGTATCCGGCTCGCCCGAGACCCCCGTCCCCGGCACCGCCGATGACGCGGACGCGGAGGCGGCTGACGCTCTCCTCGCCGTTCTTGACGAGCTTTACTCCGACTATCATCCCGGCACCGCGGGCAGCTCTCTGAAGCTTGCCGCCATCTCCGGCAAAATGCTCGACTGGTACGCACAGTACGGCAGCGCGGGCGCGATAAGCAGGGCCTCCGCCGCCTTTGCCGCGAAGCATGCCGACTATAACATTTATGACGAGAGCAGCGAGATATCCGAGGGCTTTCCCCCCGCGCTCAGGGACGTGTGGCGCTGCGCGGCAGAGATGAGCTTTCCCGGCGGAGACGCGGTGCTTGCCGACGCGGGCTACAGCAGGAACGCCGAGTGGGTCACGGCGGACACCGACGTTTTCTTCTCCCAGCTTTTCTCGGCCCTCGCTCTGGAGGCTCCCGAGCGTGTGTACGTCTACTACGGCGATCTCCAGAAGGCCGCAATGCCCATTGACGAGCTGAGCGAGCATATCATTGCCGCCGCGCTCCGCTCCGCTAAGGTGCTTCCCGCCGACGTGCAGATAAACGCTTTTATCCATGACGGCGATCATCTCGCCATAGATTTCAGCAAGGAGCTGTCGGACTACCTCAACAGTCTCGACGCCTCGGGCGAGCACAGGACTCTCAGTTGCATAGTCCTCTCCTTCCTTGACGCGTATTCCGCGAGCAACGTCACGATGACCGTGGACGGAAAGGTACTCTCCACCAGCTACGGCACATACGACTTTGCCATTTCAAGAAGCGACGTCTGACGGCACGCGCAGAAACACCCTCTGTTTTCGTTGAAAGCAGAGGGTGTTTTTTTCAGAACAGGCCGGATATGACGCCGTTTTCGTCGACATCTATCCTCTCGGCAGCCGGGGACTTCGGCAGCCCCGGCATGGTCATTATGTCGCCGGTCAGCGCGACGATGAAGCCCGCCCCGGCGGAGACCTTGACGCTTTTTATCGTCACGGTGAAGTCCTCCGGCGCGCCAGTCCTTGCAGGGTCGTCGGAAAAGCTGTACTGAGTTTTGGCAATGCATACGGGAAGAGAGCCGAAGCCCAGCGCGGCAAGGCGCTCCATCTGGCTCTTCGCGGCCGGGAGAACGGAAATGCCCGCTCCGCCGTAGACCTTTTTTACGACGGCTTCAAGCTTATCTTCAATGCTGCTCTCCTGATCGTAGCAGTAACGGAAGCTTCCCCTTTCCTCCCCGCACAGGCGCACGACCTCCGCGGCAAGCTCCGTTCCGCCCGCGCCTCCGTCGGCCCAGACCGTCGAGAGCCGGACGCTGACGCCAAGCCCGGCGCATTTTTCTATCACGAGGGCTATCTCCGCGTCCGTGTCTGTCGGGAAACGGTTCACCGCCACGACGCAGGGCAATCCGAAAACGTTCCTTATATTGGAGACATGGCGGAGGAGGTTCGGCATACCGCGCCCGAGCGCGGCGAGATCCTCGCGGCCGAGCGCTCCTTTGTCCATGCCGCCGTGCATTTTGAGCGCGCGGACCGAAGCGACCACGACCACCGCGTCCGGGACGAGTCCCGACGAGCGGCATTTTATATCAAGGAACTTTTCCGCGCCGAGATCCGCGCCGAAGCCGGCCTCGGTCACGGTGTACTCCGCCGCCCTCATCGCCATTCTTGTTGCAAGCACAGAACTGCACCCGTGGGCGATGTTGGCGAACGGCCCACCGTGAACGAAGGCGGGAGTCCCCTCAAGAGTCTGGACAAGGTTCGGCTTGACGGCGTCCCTCAGGAGCGCTGCCATAGCCCCCTGCGCCTTCAGCTCCCGGCATGTGACGGGTTTATCGTCATAGGTGTAGCCGACAACTATCCGCGCAAGGCGTTCCTTAAGGTCGGGCAGCGAGGTCGCGAGGCACAAAACGGCCATTATCTCGCTCGCGACGGTGATATCAAAGCCGTCCTCGCGCGGAACGCCGTTATTTCTGCCGCCCATGCCGTCGAGTATGAAGCGAAGCTGGCGGTCGTTCATGTCCACACAGCGCTTCCATGTGACGCGCCGGGGATCTATATTCAGGGCGTTCCCCTGCTGTATGTGGTTATCGAGCATGGCGGCGAGAAGATTATTTGCCGCGCCTATGGCGTGGATGTCGCCGGTAAAGTGGAGGTTGATGTCCTCCATAGGTACGACCTGCGCGTATCCGCCGCCGCAGGCCCCGCCCTTGACGCCGAACACAGGGCCGAGGGACGGCTCGCGCATGTCGACGATGGCGCTCTTGCCTATCCTGCGGAGCGCATCGGCAAGACCGATGGTGGTGGTCGTCTTGCCCTCGCCGGCGGGCGTTGGGGTCATGGCCGTCACCAGCACGAGCTTTCCCTCCGTCCGGTCCTCATTGAGATAGGAGAGGCCGACCTTGGCCTTGTACCTGCCGTACTGCTCAAGATATCTTTCGTCTATCCCCGCGAGGGCGGCTATCTCGCTCACAGGGCGCATGACGCACCGCTGCGCTATTTCAATATCGCTTAGAAATGCCATTGACTCGCTCCTTGACATAAAATCATTTGCCACTATACCATCTTTTTCCTGCGGCGGCAACTTTTATACCGTATCTTACCGCATTCCGCCGGGGAAAGCCGTCGTTACGTCTGGGCGGTATACTCCCGGACATGGTCGATGAACGCCTCCTCGACGCTCGGGAGCGGGTGTCCCTTCAGCCAGACGAAAAGGTATTCTATATATCTCTCGGGGTCGACGATCTCCTTGGCGACAATACCGGGGTTGAGTACATAGGAGGTCTTTGGGAAAATGCTCACGCCCACGTTGCGCCCCGCGAGCGCCGCCACGTCCAGATAGTTGTCCATCTCACAGACTATATGCGGCTCGGCGCCGATCTGCTTGAACCACTTATATATCATGTCTATCACCGCCACGCGGGTGGGGACTATGAGGGGCTGGTCCCGGAGATACTTGAACTCGAGCGTATCGCCGGGAAGCGCCGCAAGAGGGTTATCTCGGCTCATGAAGGCCGTCATTTTCTCCCTTCCAACGGAGAAGCTGTTCAAAAGCGACTGGTCGCACGGCGCGGTTATCACGGCAAGGCTTATGATGCCGCTGCGGAGCTTGCCGATAAGCTCGTCGCTGTTGCCGTCCATTATACGGAATTTGACCTCCGGGTGCAGCGCGGCAAAGCGCTCTATCCACTCGGCGGCAATGTTTGGCGCGGAGCCTTCGACAAGGCCGATGGATATCGTCCCCGTCATGCCGCGGCTCATGGAGATTATCTCGCTGGAGGCCTTGTCGGCAAGGCTCAGCAGCTCCTTTGCACGGCGGTAGAGGAGCCGCCCGGAGTCCGTGAGCTGAAGACTCCGCCGGCCGCGGATGAACAGCACGGTATTCAGCTCCCGCTCGAGCGTCTTTATCTGGCTTGAGAGCGGAGGCTGGCTCATGTGCAGCTTTTCGGCCGCCTTGGTGATATTCAGCTCCTCCGCGACGGCAACAAAGTATGAAAGGGTCTTGAGGTCCATCCGTGTTTTCCTCCTCGCCGGTAAGATATGCTGTCTGCTCTGCCATACTTTTTTTGTATGGCAACGCCAATATTATATATAGTTGATTTATTTTTTTCAAGTGCTATAATACGACACATATTTTTAATTTGGGAGGTACTTATCGTGAGCGGCGTAACGGAATACTTTGGCTGTGACGTATTTGACAGCCGTGTGATGAGATCGGTTCTACCGGCAGATGTTTTCAAAAGACTGAATCAAACCATCAACGAAGGCCGACAGCTTGACAGCTCTATCGCCAACGAAGTTGCCTCCGCCATGAAAAACTGGGCCGTCTCCAAGGGCGCGACCCACTACACGCACTGGTTCCAGCCGCTGACCGGCATTACCGCCGAGAAGCACGACAGCTTCATCCACCCTCTGGGAGACGGCGGAGTCATGATGGATTTCTCCGGCAAGGAGCTTATCAAGGGCGAACCCGACGCGTCGAGCTTTCCCTCCGGCGGACTGAGGGCCACCTTTGAGGCAAGAGGCTACACCGCGTGGGACCCCACGTCCTTCGCATTCATCAAGGGCAATACCCTCTGCATACCTACCGCGTTCTGCGCCTACAGCGGCGAGGCTCTCGACAAAAAGACCCCGCTCCTGCGCTCCATGGAGGCGCTCAATACCCAGGCCGTCAGGGTCCTTCGGCTGTTCGGGAACGAAAATGTTCACCGGGTCTCCCCAATGGTCGGAGCCGAACAGGAATACTTCCTCATCGACCGTGAGCTGTACGAGAAGCGCAAGGACCTCATGTTCACGAGGCGCACTCTCTTCGGCGCGAAGCCGCCCAAGGGGCAGGAGCTGGACGACCATTACTTCGGCGCGATAAAGCCGCGCGTGAAGGCCTTCATGGACGAGCTGAACGAAACTCTCTGGCGGCTCGGTATCCCCGCAAAGACCCAGCACAACGAGGTCGCCCCGTCCCAGCACGAGCTTGCCTCCATATACGAATCCTGCAACATTGCCACCGACCACAACCAGCTCACCATGGAGCTTATGCAGAAGATAGCGCTCAAGCACGGCATGGTGTGTCTCCTGCACGAAAAGCCCTTTGACGGCGTGAACGGCTCCGGCAAGCACAATAACTGGTCCCTCGCGACCGATACGGGAGTAAATCTTCTCTCTCCCGGCAAAACGCCATATGAGAATGCGCAGTTTCTGCTCTTCCTCACCGCGGTCATCAAGGCCGTGGACGATTATCAGGATCTCCTTCGCCTGAGCGTCGCGTCCGCGGGAAACGACCACCGCCTCGGCGCGAGCGAAGCGCCCCCGGCCATCGTCTCCATATTCCTCGGCGACGAGCTGAGCGCGATACTCGACGCCATAGAGCATGACACCGGCTACACCGGCTTTGAAAGGAAGCTCATAAAGCTCGGCGTCGACACCATCCCCGACTTTGCGCGCGACAACACCGACAGGAACCGCACCTCGCCCTTTGCCTTCACCGGCAACAAGTTCGAGTTCAGGATGGTCGGCTCGTCCGACTCCATCGCCTGCGCGAACATCATGCTCAACTCCGCCGTCGCGGACACTCTGCGTATCTTCGCGGACGAGCTTGAGGGCTGCGAAAACTTCGAGGCCGCGCTGCACGATCTCATCCAGCGCACGATAAAGGAACACAGCAGGATACTCTTCAACGGCAACGGCTACGACGACGCGTGGGTGAAGGAAGCCACCGAAAAGCGCGGACTTCTCAACCTGCGCACCACCGCCGACTGCATACCCTATCTCCTCAAAGAGAAGAACGTGTCCATGCTCAAGCGCATGAAGGTATTCAGCGAGAACGAGCTTCGCTCCAGATACGAGATCACGCTCGAGAACTACTGCAAGTGCGTCTCCATCGAGGCCAGCACCATGCTCGACATGGTGAGACGCGACATACTGCCCGCCGTCTGCTCGGCGATGGATGAGCTTTCCCGTCTGGTTATTGACAAGAAGGCCGCCGCACCCGGCGCGAAGTGTCGCTACGAGGCCGGAATGGTCGAAAGGCTCAGCGAGCTGTGCGACGGGATAGACTACCTCGCCGTGTCGCTGGAGGAAAAGCTTTCCAAGGTCTCGATGAGCGACGTCGAGGAATGCTCCGCCTTCGTAAGGGACGAGCTTATCCCCTCGATGGAGGCTCTCAGGAAGGTCTGCGACGAGGCCGAGGTCTTCTGCCCCGGCAGGCTGCTCCCCTTCCCCGTGTACGAGGATCTTCTTTTCTCCGTCAAGTGAGACGGAACGTTAAAATCAAATATTCTGCTTAACTCAAAAGCGTTTGAGCCGGGAGAAGTAGCGGGGAGAACTGCGCCGCAGCGAGTATGGGACGGTGTGAGCCATACGGTGCAGCCCTGCGAATAACACCCGGCGAGCCGCAAGCCGAAAGCCATGTGCGAGTAGGTGCGCCGGAGGCCGACCGTTACTGCGGCAGGTTTTGTCTGAAACCGTGAGAAAAAAGATAGGTGGCACCGCGAGATACAGCTCTTGCCCTATTGAATGCTGATATTTATTTGAAAGAGGTAAAAGATCATGTGTTCGATCATGGGCTATTGCAGCAGCGGCGTCACCTTTGACGTTTTTAAGGAAAAATTTGACAGGACCGTCTCCCGCGGTCCGGATGACAGCAGGATCACCGACACCGGCTCCGGTCTCCTCGGCTTTCACCGTCTCGCAATAATGGGACTTCACCCGGAGGGAATGCAGCCGTTTGAGCTTGACGGGAGCTATTGCGTGTGCAACGGCGAGATCTACGGCTTTGAGAAATTCCGGGACGAGCTTCGCGCGGAGTACGAGTTCAAAAGCGAGTCGGACTGCGAGGTGCTGCTCCCGCTCTACCGCAGATACGGCACCGGCATGTTCGCCATGCTGGACGCGGAATTTGCTCTCATAATCTACGACGGAGAAGCCGGAGAGTTTATCGCCGCGCGCGACCCCGTCGGCATACGCCCGCTCTATTACGGCTACGGGCCTGACGGCGCGATAGTATTTGCGAGCGAGCCGAAAAACCTTGTCGGGCTGTGCGGCAGGATAATGCCCTTCCCTCCCGGCTGCTATTACAGGGGCGGCAGCTTTATCCCATACTGCGAGATCGAAAAGGTCCCCGCCGTGTGCCATGACGACACGGAGACCGTCTGCAAAAATATACATGACAAGCTTATCGCGGGCATTGAAAAGCGCCTTGTCGCGGACGCGGAGGTGGGCTTTCTGCTCTCCGGCGGACTTGATTCGTCTCTCGTATGCTCCGTCGCCGCGCGAAAAAGCCCTCTGCCCATCCGTACCTTTGCCATCGGCATGGACGTCGACGCCATAGACCTCAAGTACGCGCGTCAGGTCGCCGATCACATCGGCAGCGACCACACCGAGATCATCATGACGCGTGACGACGTTATCTCCGCGCTCGAAACGGTGATCTATACGCTCGGCACCTACGACATCACAACTATCAGGGCGAGCATGGGCATGTACCTCCTGTGCAGATGGATACACGAGAACACCTCCATTCGCGTCCTGCTGACTGGCGAGATATCCGACGAACTGTTCGGCTATAAGTATACCGACTTCGCCCCCTCCGCCGAAGAGTTCCAGCTTGAGGCGCAGAAGCGGCTCCGGGAGCTGCACATGTACGACGTGCTGCGCGCCGACCGCTGCATTTCCGCAAACTCGCTCGAGGCGCGCGTGCCGTTCGGCGACCTTGATTTTGTAAAGTACGTCATGAGCATAGACCCGGAGAAGAAGCTCAACCGGTACGGCATGGGAAAATACCTTCTGCGCCACGCGTTCGAGGGCGACTATCTGCCCGAAAACATACTCTGGCGCGAGAAGGCTGCGTTCTCCGACGCGGTCGGGCACTCAATGGTGGACGACCTCAAGGAGTACGCGGAGAGCCTGTACACGGACGGGGAGTACGAAAAGCTCAGGTCGAAATATACCCACGCGGCACCCTTTACTAAGGAATCCCTCCTTTACCGCGAGATATTTGAGAAGTATTACCCCGGTCAGTCCGCGATGGTAGCCGATTTCTGGATGCCGAACCGGAGCTGGGAGGGCTGCAACGTGAACGACCCGTCCGCGCGCGTCCTCTCCAACTATGGCAAAAGCGGCGAATAACATACGCAAATCATATCATAACACAAACATTATATGTATTTCATTTTACCCGCACGACCTTGTATAATACCAAGGTCGTGTATTTTTATGATAATGGAGGTTCATTATGTCTAACTGTGCAGTGGTAGGTATAAACTGGGGCGACGAGGGAAAGGGCCGCATGGTCGACCTTCTGACCGAGAATTACGATATCGTCGTGAGATATCAGGGCGGCGGCAACGCGGGCCACACGGTAATAAACGAATACGGGAAATTTGCACTTCATCTGCTCCCCTCCGGGATATTCAGAGAAAATGTGGTGAATGTCCTCGGAAACGGCGTGGCGCTCGACCCTGAAAATCTTTGCATAGAGCTGGACTTCGTGCGCGCACAGGGACTTGACATATCGCCCGAGAGGCTTAAAATAAGCGATAGAGCCTCTCTCCTGCTCCCGTGGCACAGAAAGCTTGACGAGCTTGAGGAGCAGCGGCTCAAGGACAGGAAATACGGCTCTACCAAGCAGGGTATCGCGCCGTTTTATTCCGATAAGTACCAGAAAAAGACCGTGCTTGCCGGTGAGCTTTTCCACCCTGTGGAGCTGCGTGAGCATTTGATCGAGCTTCTTGAGTGGAAGAACCTCATCATTACCGGCGTGTACGGAGCGGAGCCTTACACCGTGGCCATGCTCGACGAGTGGCTCGGCGGCTGGTGCGAGCGGATAAAGCCCTATGTCACCGACACCATGAGCTATCTCCGCGGTACGCAGAAGGAGGGCAAGCGTATCCTCTTTGAGGCGCAGCTCGGCTCTCTGCGCGACCTTGACTTCGGCATATACCCCTACACCACCTCCTCCAACACCATCGCGGCCTACGCCCCCGTTGGGGCCGGCTGCCCCGGCGCGCGTATCGACGACGTCGTCGGCATTGTCAAGGCCTACTCCACCTGCGTCGGCGAAGGGCCGTTCGTCTCTGAGCTTTTCGGCGAAGAGGCCGAGCGTCTGCGCGAGGCGGGAGCGGAGTACGGCGCAAAGACCGGCCGCCCGAGAAGAGTCGGCGCGATGGATATCGTCGCCACGCGCTACGGCGTTGAGATGCAGGCCGCGACCGAGATCGCGCTCACAAAGCTTGACGTCCTCAGCGGCATGGACAAGATACCCGTATGCGTTGCCTATATGCTCGACGGCAGGGAGACGACCGATTTCCCGTTCCCTACGGTGCTTGAAAACGCCATCCCCGTCATCCGCTTTTTCGACGGCTGGAAGCAGGACATCTCCTCCTGCAAGAGCTGGGACGAGCTTCCGAAGGCGGCGCAGGATTACGTCAGCTTTATCGAGGAAGGCATACATTGCCCCATCACATACATTTCCGTCGGTCCCGAACGCGACAGTATCATCATAAGGAAGGACACCTGAGATGGAAGGAACCTACACCTCCCCCCTTTCGGCGCGATACGCCTCACGCAGGATGCAGGAGCTTTTTTCCGACGAAACGAGATACGGCACATGGAGGCGTCTGTGGCTCTCCCTCGCAAGGGCGGAGCGCGAAATGGGACTCCCCATAAGCGCCGGACAGATCGAGGAGCTTGCCGCGCATGTCTCGGACATAGACTTTGAAACGGTCAGGCTCCGCGAAAAGGAGGTCCGCCACGACGTGATGGCGCACATCTATGCCTATGGCAAGGCCGCTCCGGGCGCCGCCGGGATAATACATCTCGGTGCGACGAGCTGCTTTGTGACGGACAACGCCGATCTTATCATATACCGCGACGCGCTGAGGCTCATACGGGACGAGCTTGTCTCCCTGTGCAGGTCGCTCGCCGCGTTCGCGGATAAGTACAAGAGCCTGCCCACGCTCGGCTACACGCACTATCAGCCCGCTCAGCTCGTCACAGTCGGAAAGCGCGCCGCCCTCTGGCTCGGCGGCTTTGTCAGCGACATTGAGGAAATAGACTTTACGCTCTCCCGGATAAAATTCCGCGGTGCGAGAGGCACCACCGGCACGGAAGCGAGCTTCATGGAGCTGTATAACGGCGAGGGCGAAAAGATTGACCGGATGAACGAGCTTATCGCGAAGGATTTCGGCTTTGAGGAGCTGTTCGACGTCTGCGGTCAGACCTACCCGAGGAAGCTTGACCACCGCATACTCGGCGCTCTCTCCTCCGTCGCACAGAGCGCATACAAGATGGCGGAGGACATACGCCTCCTCCAGCATGACAGGCAGCTCGACGAACCCTTTGAGGAAAAGCAGATCGGCTCATCGGCCATGGCGTACAAACGCAACCCCATGCGCTGCGAGCGGATATGCTCCCTCTCCCGCTATCTGATGACGGACGCGCTCAACGCCTCTGTGACGGCCTCGGTACAGTGGCTCGAGAGGACGCTTGACGATTCGGCCATACGCCGCATAAGCATGCCTGAGGCTTTTCTCTGCTGCGACAGCATACTGCGCCTTGCGGAGAGCGTCGTCTCGGGACTTCGCGTCAACGAGAAGGTCATTGAAAAAAGCGTCCGCGGCTATCTGCCGTTCATCGCAACGGAAAACATACTCATGGAAGCCGTGAAGCGCGGCGGCGACCGTCAGGCCCTGCACGAGGTGATACGCCAATGCTCGATGGAGGCCACGGCAAGGATGAAGAACGGTGAGGAGCCGGAGCTTCTCTCCGCGCTCGCGGAAAGGCCGGAGCTTGGTCTGAGCCGGGACGAGCTTACGGGGATACTTGACGCCTCGCTGTACATCGGCAGATGTCCCGGGCAGGTCGAGAGGTTCCTCAAAAAAATTGAGCCGCTTCTTGACGGCGCGGATATATCAGAGTCCGAAATAACTCTTTGAGAGGTTTCTTATGGATAAAATACTTGTTCTTGATTTCGGCGGGCAGTACAATCAGCTCATCGCAAGGCGCGTGCGCAGCGAGAACGTCTATGCGGAGATAAAGGGCTATGACGAGATAAGCGTCGATGAGATACGGGAGCGCGCCTATAAGGGCATAATCTTTACCGGCGGGCCAAACAGCGTCTACGACCCGGAGTCCCCGCACTATGACCCCGCGGTGCTTGAGCTGGGGATACCGGTCCTCGGCATCTGCTACGGCCACCAGCTCATGGCTTATATGGCGGGGGGCGAGATAGCCTCCGCCGAGAGCGGCAGCGAATACGGAAAGACGACCGTTTTTTCCTCCCCCTGCCAGCTTTTTGCCGGTATACCGCAGGAGAGCATATGCTGGATGAGCCACACCGACTATGTGAAGGCTCCCCCGGCTGGCTTCACGCTCTCCGCGCATACGGCAAAATGTCCCTGCGCCGCGATGTCCGATGAGAAACGGAAGCTGTACGGCGTGCAGTTCCACCCGGAGGTGACTCACACCGTTTATGGCAGGGATATCCTGCATAATTTCGTATTCAACATCTGCGGCTGTTCTCCCGACTGGAAGATCGAGGATTACGCGGCGAGCGCCATAGAAAGATACCGCCGTGAGCTTGCCGGAAAGAAGGTCCTGCTGGGGCTTTCCGGCGGCGTGGATTCCTCCGTGGCGGCGGTACTGCTGCACGAGGCCATCGGCGACGACCTGCAGTGCGTATTCATCGACCACGGCTTTCTCCGCAAGGACGAGGGCGACTATGTTGAGAGCCTCTTTCGCGGGAAGTTCGGCATAAACCTCATCCGCGTGAACGCTCAGGAGCGTTTTCTTTCCAAGCTCCGCGGCGTCACAGACCCGGAGAGAAAGCGCAAGATCATCGGCGAGGAATTCGTCCGCGCCTTTGAAGCCGAGGCGAGAAAGCTCGGCGACGTGCATGTGCTGGCTCAGGGTACCATTTACCCTGACGTCATCGAGAGCGGCAAGGGCAAGGCCGCGACGATAAAGAGCCACCACAACGTGGGCGGTCTGCCGGAGAACATGCTGTTCGACGAGATAGCAGAGCCGCTGAGGGAGCTGTTCAAGGACGAGGTGCGCGAGCTGGGTCTTGAGCTTGGTCTGCCGCGCGAGATGGTGTTCCGCCAGCCCTTCCCGGGCCCCGGTCTCGCGGTGAGGGTGATCGGCGAGATAACGGAAGAAAAGCTCGCGCTGCTGCGCGAGGCGGACGCAATTTTCAGAGAGGAGCTTGAGCGCGAACACTGCGACAGGATAGCCAATCAGTATTTTGCCGTCATTACCGACTGCCGGAGCGTCGGCGTGATGGGCGACTTTCGCACCTACGGCTACACGCTTGCGCTCCGCGCCGTGACGACGGACGACTTTATGACGGCAGAATGGACGCGGCTCCCCTACGAGGTACTGGAGAGAGCCAGCAGCCGTATCACGAATGAAGTCAAGGGCATTACGAGAGTCGTTTACGACATAACATCAAAACCGCCCGCCACTGTCGAATGGGAATAAAGAGAGGAGCATGAGCATGACAAAGTATATTTTTGTTACCGGCGGCGTCGTTTCCGGTCTTGGCAAGGGCATTACCGCGGCCTCTCTCGGCCGCCTGCTCAAGGAGCGCGGCTTCCGTGTCGCGGCGCAGAAGCTCGACCCCTACATAAACGTTGACCCCGGCACGATGAGTCCCTATCAGCACGGCGAGGTCTATGTGACCGAGGACGGCGCGGAGGCCGATCTCGACCTCGGTCACTATGAGCGCTTCATAGATGAGAACATCAACAAATACTCGAACCTCACCACCGGCAAGGTCTACTGGAACGTTCTGAACAAGGAGCGCCGCGGCGAATACCTCGGCTCCACCGTGCAGGTCATCCCCCACATCACCAATGAGATAAAGGACTTTGTCTACCGCGTCGGCAAGACGACCGACGCCGACATCGTCATCACCGAGATCGGCGGCACCATCGGCGATATCGAGTCTCAGCCGTTTATCGAGGCCGTGCGTCAGATATCCCTCGAGGTGGGCCGTGAAAACAGTCTTTTCATCCATGTGACGCTCGTCCCGTTCCTTCGCGGCTCCGACGAGCATAAGACCAAGCCCACCCAGCACTCCGTCAAGGAGCTTCAGGGCATGGGCGTGAACCCGGATATAGTCGTTCTGCGCTGCGACGAGCCGCTCGAGCCGTCCGTTTTCAAGAAGATCGCGCTCTTCTGCAACGTCAAGGAGGACTGCGTGATCGAGAACATCACTCTCCCCTGCCTGTACGAGGCTCCGCTCATGCTGGAGAAGTCGAATTTCTCCTCCGTCGTACTCAGGGAGCTCGGGCTCAGCTCCGAGGCGGCGGATCTCGGCGAGTGGACGAGCCTCGTTGAGAAGATAAAGGGCTGCACCGGCAGCGTGAACATAGCGCTGGTCGGAAAATACACCGCGCTCCACGATGCATATCTCTCCGTCGCGGAGGCGCTGCGCCATGCGGGCTATGCCCTCGGCTGCAATGTCAACATCCTCTGGACAGATTCCGAGGGGATAACGAGAGATAACGCGGACGAGATACTCCGTGAAGCGGACGGTATCATCGTCCCGGGCGGCTTCGGCGGGCGCGGCATAGACGGCATGATCTGCGCGGCGAAGTATGCGAGGCTGCATGACATCCCCTATTTCGGCATATGCCTCGGCATGCAGATCGCGGTCATCGAGTTCGCGCGCAACGCCGCCGGTATCGCCGATGCGGATTCCGGAGAGTTCAATGAGCTGTGCCGGAACAAGGTCATCGACTTTATGCCCGGGCAGAGCGACGAGATAGAAAAAGGCGGCACACTGCGTCTCGGCGCGTACCCCTGCGTCATCACGCCCGGCACAACGATGGAAAAATGCTACGGCGCGGGTCCCATTTCCGAACGCCACCGCCACCGCTATGAGTTCAACAACGACTACCGCGAGGCGCTCAGCTCCGCCGGACTTGTTATAAGCGGCCTTTCCCCCGACGGGAGACTTGTCGAGACCGTGGAGCTTTCGGATCGCCCGTTCTATGTCGGCGTGCAGTACCATCCCGAGTTCAAGTCCCGTCCCAACAAGCCCCATCCGCTCTTCCTCGGCTTTGTCGGCGCGGCAAAAAAGCTTTCGGAGAAGAGCCGTGAATAATACTCATGAGAAAAAAAGATGACGTCCCTTCTTCCGTTTCCGTAGAATCGCCCATAAGGAAGGACAGCAGGACTCTGATGTATCTGCTGCTGGCCGTGTCCGGCGGCGCGATGGACGCGCACTCGTACCTCAGCCGCGGGCATGTCTTTGCAAACGCCCAGACGGGCAATCTCCTGCTCCTGGGTGTTTCGATATCGGACTTGGATATGCGCTCAACGGTGCATTATCTCTTCCCCATACTCGCATTCGTGCTGGGGATAGCGCTGGCTGACCTGCTTTTATACATTTTAGCTGAGCGCTTTCGCACCGGAGAGAAGACGGTTTTGCTGCTCGAAACGCTCATCATGCTCTCCATCGCCTTCATTCCGCAGGACTACAATTCGCTCGCGAATGCGCTGACATCGTTTGCCTGCGGCATGCAGCTCGAGGCGTTCAGGGAGTTTGACGGGAGCGCCGTACCGACAACGATGTGTATAGGAAATCTGCGCTGCGCGACCTCTTTCTTCATAAAATATCTGCAAATGCGGGACAGGTCGTTCCTTGCAAAGTCGGCTCTGTACGCAATAGTTATTGCAGTTTTCGTCTGCGGTGCTATAATTGAGGGCAAGCTTATCAAGCTCGCCGGGAACATGTCCATTCTGTTCTCCGCGGCGGTCCTGTTCGTTTGTCTGCTGATATCGGCGGCGGAGGACCGCCGGGACGACAGCGGCGGAATCAGTTGAGAGGAAGTGCTTTTTTGAGTTTCAGAGCTTTTCTTGCCTGTCTCGCGGGTAAGGTCCTGCGGTTCATGCTGCAGCTTTTCAATAAGGGCGGTACGTCCTTTCCGGGCAGAGTAGCGCTGCGTATCTGCCCCGATATACTCAGCCGTCTCGCCGCGGGCTACAAGATCGTCGCGGTGACGGGAACGAACGGAAAGACCACGACCTGCCGAATGCTCGAGACAGAGTTTCGCGAGGCGGGGTATACCGTGTTCACGAACCACTCGGGCGCAAATCTTCTGCACGGCATCACAACGGAATTTATCGCTCACTCAACGCTCAGCGGCAAGCCGGCGAGCGAGTGGGCGGTCGTCGAATGCGACGAGGCCGCCGCGGTGCGCGTGTTCAAGCAGATACAGCCGAGGATCGTTCTGGTCACGAATCTTTTCAGAGATCAGCTCGACCGCTACGGTGAGATAAGCCACGTCAGAAACTTCATAATAACCGGCCTCAAGGACGCGCCCGACGCGCTGCTGTGCCTAAACGCCGACGATCCGCTCACCTCCTCCATCGCAGAGCAGGTCGAAAACAAGGTCGTCTTTTACGGCTTTGAGAAAAGCGCCGCCTCCGCCGGAGCCGTGCCCCCCGAGCTTTCCGACGCCTCGCACTGCATAAGGTGCAAGACCAAATATGAATACAGCTATATCACCTATGCCCATCTGGGCGGCTTTCGCTGCCCGAAGTGCGGCTACGCAAGAAAGTCTCCCTCCGTGCAGGTAAAGGATATCCTCAGTCAAAACGCCGACGGGAGCGAGATAATCCTCGCCGTCGACGGCAAGGACTACGTCGCCGAAATAAAGCTCCCGACGATATACAACATATATAACGCCGCCGGGGCTGTCGCCGCGATGACCGCGGCCGGCGTAAAGGCAGAGGTCTCCGTACCCGCGATAGCAAAATTCCGCTGTGCCTTCGGCCGCATGGAGGATCTCACGGTCGGGGATACTCGCTGCAAAATGATCCTCGTGAAAAACCCCGCCGCCTTCAATCAGGCTCTCGAATACCTGCGCGGCGTCGACGGGCGTTTCTCCGCGGTCTTCGGTCTGAATGACTTTTACGCGGACGGAAGAGATATCTCGTGGATATGGGACATCAACATGGAGCTTCTTCACACGGTCGAGCGGCGGATAGACCGTATCATCGTTTTCGGCAGCCGCTACGCTGATATGGCGCTCCGGCTCAAGTACGCGGGGATAGCCGAGGACAAGCTCGTCCTCGTCAGCGGCTGCGACTGTAAAAAGGTCGAGGAGCTGATAAGGGAAGCCGGCGGCAGCGTTTATATCGTCGGCAGCGTCAGATGTGTATAAGAGACAGCTCCCTACATACACCGCCATGCTTCAGCTGCGGCGTAAGCTGGTCAATGCCCGCGGCACACGCTTCTGGGGGTGAACCATGAAACTTCGTATCTGTCATATGTATCCCGACGTCCTCAACCTGTACGGCGACAGGGGGAACGTGATCTGCATGAAGCAGCGGCTCGAAAAACGCGGTATCGACGCGGAGATAACTGAGCTTCCCGTCGCTGAACGCGCCGGGATCGCAGAGAGCGACCTTTTGTTTATAGGCGGGGGGCAGGACTTTGAGCAGGAAATACTCCTCTCTGACCTCTCCGGAGAAAAGACCGCGAGCCTGAAGGCCGCGATTGAGGACGGCGTGCCTGTGCTTGCCATCTGCGGCGGCTATCAAATGCTGGGCCACTACTACGAAACGCATACCGGCGCGAAGTACGGCTTCACTGGGCTTGTCGATCTCTATAC
>ERZ1026856.335-NODE-335-length-31487-cov-5.351489_pt1 | contig 31487 bp, 30 predicted proteins | sample MGYA00380158_ERZ1026856 | MGnify/ENA primary metagenome ERZ1026856 (study PRJEB33269, sample SAMEA4719794) | human gut metagenome | biome: human-associated habitat; feature: organic feature; material: feces | place: Cameroon | collected 2013-10 ...
TTAAACCAAACATACGTTAAGTCAAAATCATAATCGATGCACTTTCCTATAAAGTTAAAAAACAGCACCCGTATCCCGGGTGCTGCGTCTTCTTACAGTATGTTTTTGTATCGTCCGAGGAAGCTCTGCATGCGTTCGTTCTCGGAGTTGAATACCTGCTCTGGGGTGCCTTCTTCGACGATGACACCGTCGGCCATGAAGATGACCTTGTCGGAGATGTCGCGGGCGAAGGCCATTTCGTGAGTGACGATCACCATCGCGATGTGAAGGTCCTTCAGGGACTTGATGACCTTCAGGACTTCGCCGGTAAGCTCCGGGTCGAGGGCACTGGTCGGTTCGTCGAAGAAAAGAACCTTCGGGTTCAGCGCCAGGGCGCGGGCGATGGCGACGCGCTGCTGCTGTCCGCCGGAGAGCTGGTACGGATAGTACGTCTCCTTATCGGCGAGGCCCATCTTCTCGAGGAGCTCACGACCGATCTTCTCTGCTTCCGCACGTGACTTCTTCTGCACATGGACGACCGCGTCGGTCACGTTCTGCAGCACATTCCAGTGTGGAAAGAGGTTAAACTGCTGGAAGACGAGGCCGTAGACCTGCTTGATCTTCCGGAGTGTTTCCTTATCGGCGTATGCTGCATGACCGTCGGAAGCATTGGCCGCAACCACCGTATCCTCATACTTCAGCGTGCCGGCGTCCATCGTTTCGAGCAGGGTGGCGCAGCGAAGCAGGGTGGACTTGCCGGAGCCGGACGGGCCGATGATCGACACGATCTCGCCATCCGCGACGGTCAGGCTGATGTCCTTCAGGACCTGGAGGTCGCCGAAGCTTTTCTTGACGTTCTTCATTTCGAGCAGATTCATCGCGTACCTCCTTACTTATAGTAGTTCATCTTCTTCTCGATGCGCTCCATGAGGAGGGCGACGATGAAGTTAAAGACATAGTAGAACACGCCGGCGACGATGAGCGGTGTCATCGAGGTCTGGCTGGACGACAGGGCCTTCGCCTTCGTGAACATCTCCATAACTGAGATGGAGAACGCAAGCGAGGTGTCCTTGACGAGGGTGATGACCTCGTTCGTGACGGACGGCAGGATGCGCTTCAGCACCTGCGGCAGGATGATGCGGAAGAAGCTCTGCACGCGGGTGTAGCCGAGGATGTCGGCGGCCTCGTACTGTCCGACCGGCATGGACTGGATGCCCGAGCGGTAGATCTCCGCGAAGTAGGCGGCGTAGTTGATGATAAAGCCGATGTAAACGGCGGAATTACGGTAGGTCGGGCTCAGCTTGATGTGGCAGAGGTAGTACGGACCGTAATACACGACGAAGAGCTGCAGCATCAGCGGGGTTCCACGCATGATGGAGATGTAGGCCTTCGTGAGTCCGCTCACTACGCCGTTTTTCGACATACGCCCGAAGGCAACCAGCAGGCCAAGCGGCAGGCTGAACAGCAGGGTGATGGCGAAGATCTCGACCGAAACGCCAAGTCCCTTCAGTAATTCCAGGATGATCTGCGACAGTGCCAAGGTAATTCCTCCAAAAACAAAATTCGACGGTTTTAACAACCAGACTTCATCATATCATATTCTCGCGAAATCCGAAGTCGGGAACGCAGTTTTCTACATAAGAGCGGTGAATCCGGCGCTGCGAACCCGGGAAGCCCTTAAACGCAAATATAACCTGACAGGAGTCCGGCCCGGTGTCCGCCGGAGCCTCTCCCATCAGGTCCAATGTCTACACTCGCATGTATCACTTCAGGGTGAATACGTCGGAGCCGAACCAGTCGTTCGAAATCTTCGCTACGGTTCCGTCGTCCTTCATCTCCATGAGGGTGTCATAAACGGCCTTCGCAAGCTCGTCCTCGCCCTTCTTGAAGCCGATGCCGTACTCCTCTGCGGAGAGGGTATCATCGAGAATCTTCATATCCTTACCGGAAGACTTGATCTGGTAACCTGCGACGATGCTGTCCATGCAGACGGCATCACATGCGCCGGACTCGAGATCCATGAGCGCCGTGTTGTAATCGGCAACCTCGGTCATCGAACCAAAGCTTGCGCTGAGCTCTGCATCATCCTGCAGTGCAGCGAGTCCGGAAGAATCCTTCTGAACCTCGACCGCCTTGCCTGCGAGATCCGCCTTCGATGCGATATCGCTGTCCGCATTGACGACGAATACCTGATTGTTCGCCATATACGGACCTACCCAAGTGTACGCATCCTCACGGCCCTGCATCGTGAAACCGTTCCAGATACAGTCAATGTTGCCGGAATCGAGTTCCATGTCCTTCGCATCCCAGTTGATCGGCTGCGGTACGAACTCGAGACCGAGGCGTGAAGCCACTTCCTTCGCAAGGTCGAGGTCGAAGCCGGTGAACTGACCATCATCACCGACGAAGCCCATCGGCGGGAACTCCTGATCGAAACCAACGGTGAACTTGCCGCTCGGCGTCTTCACGCTTCCCTCTGCTGCCGCTGCGGTATCCCCCGCTGCCTCAGTGGTGGCTGCATCCGTCGCTGCCTCGGTAGCTGCTGCGGTCGTCGCCGCCTCGGTCGCTGCTGCCGTGGTCGCCGCCGGTGTCGAGCTGGAAGAACCACAACCCGCAAGCGCACCCACTGTCATCATCGCCGCTGTCATCATCGCTAAAGTCTTTTTCATAATGATCTCCTCCTGCACTCCCGTGCGACGAGAAGCCTCCTCAAGCCCCTCGTGAAACTCTCTTTATGATTCAACACTCTACCACGGTAAAGCGATGATGTCAACCATAACTTTGCGACGATCTAACTTGCGAAACTATTCATCAGAGCGTCATTCGGTTAAAAACGAAGAAGTTACTGCCTCCTCGCAATAACTTAATCATAAGATACTGTTTCACAAAAAACTAAATTGTAAAAAACTGTATCGTAAGAAAGTTTTTTATGATGCAGTTCTTTATGAAAGTCCGAACGCTGCAAAGAGATGCTGTGGCGACGACAAAGAAGACTCGAAGCTGAATCGAAAGTGTCGGGCGCAGGAATCGCCGTTGCCTCGCAGCCTTTCGGGGATTATAATGAACAGAGATTTAAGTATATAAGTGAGGGAAATACATGGAATATCGTATCGAACATGACACTATGGGTGAGGTCCGTGTGCCGGCAGAGCATTTCTGGGGTGCGCAGACCGAGCGTTCGCTGGAGAATTTCCGCATCGGCACGGAGACGATCCCACGCGAGGTGATTCACGCCTTTGCGGTGCTGAAGTCCGCAGCGGCGACCGCGAACCACGCCCTCGGCAAGCTTCCGGAGGCGGAGGCACAGGCCATCACCGGTGCCTGCCGTGATATCTGCGACGGCAAATACCCGGAGGAGTTCCCGCTGAAGGTATGGCAGACCGGCTCCGGCACGCAGTCAAACATGAATATGAACGAGGTCATCGCACATATCGCAATGCACGATCATCCGGAGCTGAAGATTCACCCGAACGATCACGTCAATATGTCCCAGTCCTCGAACGACACCTTCCCGACGGCGATGAACATGGCCGCAGTGCTCGCAATTCACGCGCAGCTCATCCCGGCGATCGACACGCTGATCGCGACGATGAAGCGTCTCGAGGAGGAGAACCATGATGTGCTGAAGATCGGCCGTACGCATCTGCAGGATGCCGTTCCGATCCGTTTCAGTCAGGAAATCTCCGGCTGGCGCGGCATGCTCGAGGAGTCGAGAGCACAGATTCTCGAGGCCTCCGATCATCTCCGGAAGCTCGCTATCGGCGGCACCGCGGTCGGCACCGGACTCAACTGTCCGGCGGGTTTCGACACGGCATGCTGTGAAGAGATCTCACGCCTCAGCGGACAGACCTTCACGCCGAGCAGCAACAAGTACCACGCGCTCACCTCGAAGGACGGCTACGTCTTCACGAGCGGTGCGCTGAAGGGCCTCGCGGCGAACCTCATGAAGATCGCGAACGACATCCGCTGGCTCGCAAACGGCCCGCGCTGCGGTCTGGGCGAAATCTCCATCCCGGAGAACGAGCCGGGCAGCTCCATCATGCCGGGCAAGGTCAACCCGACCCAGTGTGAGGCGATCACGATGATCGCGATTCAGGTGATGGGCAACGACAGCACGATCGGCATCGGCGCGTCTCAGGGTAACTTCGAGCTCAATGTCTTCATGCCGGTGCTCGCCTATAACATGATGCAGTCCATCCGCCTTTTAAGCGATGGCATGGTCTCCTTCGAGCTCCACTGCGTCCGCGGTATCAAGGCAAAGAAGGAAAAAATGGATGAAAATCTCCGCAACTCGCTCATGCTCGTGACCTGCCTGAGCCCGGTCATCGGCTACGAGAACGCGGCCGCCTGCGCGCACAAGGCCTTCGAGGAAAACACGACCCTGAAGGAAGCCGTGCTCGCCCTCGGCTTCCTGTCGGAGAGTGAATATGATCAAACTGTACGTCCAGAGAAGATGGTAAATTAATAGGAGGATTTTAAGATGGCAAAGGATGTATCTGCAGAGTCTATCAAGCTGCATTATGAATTAAAGGGTAAGATCGAGGTGGCGTCGCGCGCGAAGGTCGACAGCTCCGAGGCGCTGTCCCTCGCCTACACACCGGGCGTGGCTGCGGTCTGCAAGGAGATCGAGAAGGATCCGGAGAAGCAGTGGGAGCTGACCCGTCGCTGGAACACGGTCGCGGTCGTGACGGATGGTACCGCGATCCTCGGACTCGGTGATATCGGTCCGGAGGCCGGCATGCCGGTTATGGAAGGCAAGTGCGTACTGTTTAAGGAGTTCGGTGGCGTCGACGCGATTCCGCTCTGCATCCGTTCGAAGGATGTAGACACCATCGTCAACACGATTTCCCTGCTTGCAGGCTCCTTCGGCGGCATCAACCTCGAGGACATCGCGGCTCCGCGCTGCTTCGAGATCGAGAAGAAGCTGAAGGAAAAGTGCGACATCCTCGTATTCCACGATGACCAGCACGGTACCGCGGTCGTTGTAGCTGCGGCACTTCTGAACGCGGTGAAGGTCACCGGCAAGAAGATGGGCGAGCTGAAGATCGTCATCAACGGTGCGGGCGCGGCCGGCTGCGCGATCGGCAAGCTCCTCGTGAAGATGGGCTTCGGCAATGTCATCATGTGCGACATCAATGGCATCATCTGCGAGGGTGATGAAGGCCTCAACTTCGGTCAGGAGGAGATGTCTCACATCACAAATAAGGATCACATCCACGGCACACTCGCCGATGCACTGAATGGTGCGGACGCCTTCATCGGTGTTTCCCGCGGCGGCCTCGTGTCGAAGGACATGGTCAGAAGCATGAAGGATGGTATCGTCTTCGCAATGGCGAACCCGACCCCGGAGATCATGCCGGAGGAGAGTAAGGAAGCCGGCGCAGCCGTCATCGGTTCCGGTCGTTCCGACTACCCGAACCAGATCAATAACGTCCTCGTCTTCCCGGGTATCTTCCGTGGTGCCCTCGACGTACGTGCGACCGACATCAACGACGAGATGAAGGAAGCCGCCGCGTATGCCATCGCCGGCCTCGTATCCGACGACGAGCTCACCCCGGAGTACATCATCCCGAAGGCCTTCGACCCTCGCGTACGTGACGCTGTCGCAAGTGCTACCGCAGAAGCGGCCAGAAAGAGCGGCGTCGCTCGAGTATAAAACATATCGATGGAGAGGAACTGCCGAAGCGGCAGTTCCTTTTTTTATGTGTCTCTTGCGATAAAACTTCCAGGCAGGCCTGGAAAGCTCCGATTTTTCACCAATCAGGGAAATTTCTCTTTGGTGCCATTAGATTTTTTTAATTTTAACGCAAACTGCCCGTTTTCCGTACACCTGACATTAGGCCACTTTCGCAAAACCCGTTTTCTGCAGTCTCGTGCCATTATATATTTTCACAGACTGTCTCGATACCGTAAGGGTGACATTAGATTCCATCTTAAAAAAGCTTCCCTAAAAAGATTTCTTAAGAATCCTCGATTTTGACCTAGTGTCACTCCTCGAAAAAAGGTCGGTTTTGCGTCAAAATCCACGATTTCACTTAAAATTCTTCCCTGGCAGAGAGTCGCAGTTAATGTCACTTCCTCGCCAGAAGCCAGGATTGTGAAATATATAATGTCCACTACTGCCAGAATCCTTGATTTGCGAAAATCGCAGGGATCTGGCCTCACTGGACATCATCGGATACCGCCAGCCCTCTCATCTTTACACCATCTTAATACCATCCTTTATTCCCTTATCCCTCCTTTAACTCTTCCCTGCTATCATAAGTGCAATTCTGAGAAAGGGAGAATTTCTATGACTGAAGAACAGCTTCGGCGGATGCATCGGCTTTCGTCGTTTCAAATCATCACCGGGGGCTTCGCCTGCGTCATTCTCGTGGGCGCGCTGCTCCTGATGCTGCCGATTTCGTCGGCGGCCGGGCTGTGGACGCCGTTCCACGAGACGCTCTTCACGGCGACCTCAGCAGTGTGCGTGACCGGCCTCGTCGTGCAGGACACCGGCACTTACTGGTCGAGCTTCGGCCAGGCGATCATCCTCATGCTGATTCAGATCGGTGGGCTCGGCATCATCACGGTCGCCGCGGCCTTCGCGCTCCTCTCCGGCCGTAAAATCTCGCTCATGCAGCGCAGCACCATGCAGGACGCCATCTCGGCTCCGAAGGTCGGCGGCATCGTCCGCCTCACACGCTTCATCCTGCGCGGCACTTTCCTCATCGAGCTCCTCGGTGCCCTCGCCCTGCTCCCGGCCTTCTGCCGCGACTACGGCCTCCGCGGCATCTGGTACGCCGTCTTCCACTCGATCTCGGCCTTCTGCAACGCTGGCTTCGACCTGCTCGGCCGCCCCGGAAATCTCTATCCGTCGCTGACCGCCTACACCGCGGATCCCCTCGTGAACATCACCATCATGTTGCTCATCGTGATCGGCGGCATCGGCTTCCTGACCTGGGAGGACATCTGCACGAACCGGCTCCGCTTCCGCCGCTATCGCATGCAGAGCAAGGTGATCCTCGTGACCACCCTCGCGCTGATCGTGCTGCCGGCTGTGCTGTTTTTCGCCAATGATTACAGCGGTCTTCCGCTCGGTGAGCGTCTGCTGGCCGCGACGTTCCAGTCGGTGACGCCCCGTACCGCCGGCTTCAATACCGATCTTACGAAACTCTCCGGGGCTTCCCGTGGCGTCATGATTCTTCTCATGCTGATCGGCGGCTCGCCGGGATCCACCGCCGGTGGTATGAAGACGACCACCTTCACGGTGCTGATGGCGAACGCCATCGCGACCTTCCGCCAGCGTGAGAGCGTACAGCTCTACGGTCGTCGCATCGACTGCTGCACCGTACGGACTGCCGCCACCATCCTGATGATGTACCTCACCCTCTTCTTCGGCGGTGCCCTCGTCATCAGCATCTATGAGGGACTGTCGTTTTCCAGCTGCCTCTTCGAGACCGCTTCCGCCGTCGCAACCGTCGGCCTGACCCTCGGCCTCACACCACATCTGCACATCCTGTCGCAGCTTATCCTCATCGTGCTCATGTACATGGGCCGTGTCGGCGGCCTCACCCTCATCTACGCAACCGTTTCGAGCCGGAAGACCAGCGTCGCCCGACTCCCGCAGGAGCAGATCACCGTCGGATAAATTAATATAACAGCTCGGCTAAGGGGACCCCGGCTTAGATTGAACCGGTTCCGGAGTATTGTGCCTCCGTTGCCGCCCCTCCGGAATTCCCTGCCTGAACGGTAACGAAAAATAAAGGAGTCAACTACTATGAAAAACATATTACTTATCGGTGCAGGTCGTTTCGGTCGTCATCTCGCGATGCAGATGATGCAGTTCGGTCATCAGATCATGGCCGTGGATATCTCGGAGGAGCGCATCAACGAGGTGCTCCCATATGTCACCACGGCGCAGATCGGCGACAGCACGAACGCGGATTTCCTGCGTTCCCTCGGCATCGGAAACTACGATGTCTGCTTCGTCACCATCAGCAGCAGCTTCCAGAACTCGCTGGAAACCACCTCTCTTCTGAAGGAGCTCGGCGCAAAATGCGTCGTCTCCCGTGCGGAGCGTGACGTCCAGGCGAAGTTCCTGCTGCGAAACGGTGCTGACCAGGTCGTCTACCCGGAGAAGCAGATTGCGAAGTGGTCCGCCATCCGCTACACCTCCGACCACATCTTCGATTACGTCGAGATCGATAAGCAGCACGCCATCTTTGAAGTCGCGATTCCGAAACAGTGGCTCGGAAAAAGCATTGGCGAGCTCAATATCCGTAAGCTCTACGGCATCAACATTCTCGGCGTGAAATCGCACGGCGAGACCAACGTCTCGGTCACCCCGGACATCGTCCTCACCGACGACGTCACGATCCTCGTGATCGGCGAGTACAAAGCACTGCAGAAGTGTTTCCAGATTTAGGAGGTACGTTTATGGATATCGATGGCATCCTGCTGATCATCGCCCTCATGATTTTCTTCTATGTCGGCATCAATTTCGTAAAGGAGGAAGATAAGATCGTCCGCTTCCTGCGAAAGCATGATTCTGAAATTCACTAGACATCGTGCCTTCCCTACGATTCTGAAACCGGACCGATGGACGGTGGGCGGAGGCGGAGTATCCGCATCGACGCTTTCATATACGATCGGTTCTTCAGCCGAGTGAACGGGACATACACACATGATCCTAAGAAGCCGAACGTCAGGTCCGGCTTCTTTTATGTTATAATAACGCTTACAGTTCAGGCAGGGGGAGCCGAAGCTTCCCCTTCCGATGACCTGCACTGCGAAAGGAAGTTTTCCATATGGAACAGTCACAGCAACGCTTCAGCCCGGCGCAGGCTCCGAAAACCATCGGCCTGACACAGCCACGAACCACACCCGGGAATCCATCGAAAGAACATATCCTCGTCTGCCTCTCCTCCTCGCCGTCGAACGAGCGCATCGTCCGCATGGCGGGGCAGATGGCGCAGGCCTTCGGGGGCACGCTGACCGCGCTCTATGTACAGACGCCAGGTAACACCGCACTAAGTAGCGTGGATGAGGCACGTCTTCAGGCGCACGTCCACCTCGCGACGGAGCTCGGCGCAGAAATCGTCACCACCCACGGCGACGACGTCCCGACGCAGATCGCCGAGTACGCACGCGTCTCCGGCATCACGAAGATCGTCCTCGGCCGCAGCGGTGCCGAGCGCCGTCACTTCTGGGAGCAGCCGTCCATGACCGAGCGCCTGACCGAGCTCGCGCCCACCGTCGAGATCCACATCATCCCGGACGCCGTGGTCGTAAGCCACACGCGTCTGAGGCCAATGCTGGCGATCGCACCGACGGTACCCACCCTGCGGGATCTCGTCCTCACCCTCGCCATCCAGGCGGTGGCGACCATCATTGGCCTCCTCTTCTTCCGCCTGCACTACACCGACGCGAACATCATCACGATCTACCTCCTCGGCGTACTGCTGACCTCCGTCAGCACGAGCGGCTACACCTGCGGACTCCTGGCCTCGGTCCTCAGCGTCTTTCTCTTCAACTATTTTCTGACCGAGCCACGGCTCACGCTCGTCGCCTACGGGAAGGACTACCCGGTGACCTTCGTCGTCATGCTCGGCGCTTCCATCCTCGCCGGCACCCTCGCCGCGAAGCTGAAGGCCCATGCCGAGCTCTCTGCGCGCGACGCCTACCGCACGAAGACCCTTTTCGACGCGAACCAGCAGCTGCAGAAGGCCGAGACACCGGCAGACATCTACCGCACGACCGCGACGCAGATCCAGCGCCTCGTGCAGCGCGACATCCTGATCTACCCGGCGATGCAGCTTGACGAACCGGCGGATCAGAAGGCCGGAACGGCGGATTCTGCAAGCGACTCGTCGCCGGCTCCGGCATCCGCTTCTACGCTCCCCAGCGCCGGCACATCGGACAGTTGCCGGAAGGGCTACCTCTTCCCGGCGGATGGCGGTACGCCGCGCAGCATCCCGGAGAGTGCACGTGAGCCGGAGGTCGTCGACTGGGTCTGGACGAATCGGAAGCGCGCCGGTGCGAGCACTGAGAAGTTCCAGGGCGCCCACTGCCTCTACCTCGCGATCCGCACCGGGCAGCAGGTCTACGGCGTGGTCGGCGTCTCCTGCTCCAGAAAGGCACCGCTCGATGCCTTCACGTCGAGTATCCTCCTCTCCATCCTCGGTGAGTGTGCCCTCGCGCTCGAGAGCCGCCGCAACGCGGAGGAGCGCGAGAAAGCCGCTGTGCTCGCAGAAAACGAGCAGCTGCGCGCGAACCTGCTTCGCTCCATCTCGCACGATCTTCGGACGCCGCTCACCTCGATTTCGGGCAATGCAGACGCCCTGCTTCACAGCTACCAGGCGCTCGACGACGACAGCCGGACACGGATGATCACGGACATCTACGACGACGCGCAGTGGCTGACAGAGCTCGTGGAAAATCTCCTGGCCGTCACGAAGATCTCGGATGGCAGCGTGAAGCTGCAGCTCTCCGACCAGGTCGTGGATGACATCGTAGCGGAGGCGCTCCGTCACATCGACCGTCACGCAGCAGAACACCACATCACGAGCGACTGCGGCGAGCTGCCGCTCCTCGTGCGGGCGGATGCGCGCCTCATCATGCAGCTCCTCATCAACCTCGTGAACAACGCGATCAAATACACCCCGACGGGGTCACACATCGAAATCCGCGCCTTCCGTGAAGCGGAGCATGCGGTGATCGAGGTCTCCGACGACGGCCCGGGCATCCCGGATGCGCAGAAGCCGCAGGTCTTCGAGATGTTCTATACCGGCAGCAAACGCGTCGCGGACAGCCGCCGAAGCCTCGGCCTCGGCCTCTCCCTCTGCCGCTCCATCGTACACGCGCACGGCGGCGAGCTCACACTCCGCGACCATACGCCACACGGCTGCATCTTCTCCTTTACTTTGCCGCTCAGTGAGATTAATTTAAATATGTAGAGGTAAACAGAATGAATAAAGCACTGATCCTCGTGGTGGAGGACGACACACCCGTCCGGAATCTCATCACCACCACGTTGAAAACCCATGATTATAAATACCTTTCCGCGCCGGATGGCGCGAGCGCCATCCTTGAGGCCTCCTCGCATAATCCGGACATCGTCCTGCTCGACCTCGGGCTGCCGGACATCGACGGTGTCGAGGTCATCCGGAAGATCCGCTCCTGGTCGAACATGCCGATCATCGTGATCAGCGCCCGTACCGAGGACAGTGATAAGATCGAGGCCCTCGACGCCGGTGCGGACGACTACCTGACGAAGCCCTTCTCTGTCGAAGAGCTCCTTGCGCGCCTCCGCGCGACCCAGCGTCGCCTCGGCATGATGATGTCGGAGTCCGGACAGGAATCCCCGATCTTCACGAACGGCGGACTGAGGATCGACTACGCCGCCGGCTGCGCCTACATGCAGGACGAGGAGCTTCACCTCACACCGATCGAGTTTAAGCTCCTCTGCCTCCTCTCCCGGAACGTCGGGAAGGTCCTCACCCACACCTACATCACCCAGCAGATCTGGGGCAGCAGCTGGGACAACGACGTCGCCTCCCTTCGCGTCTTCATGGCGACCCTACGCAAGAAGCTCGAGCGCGGTGAACACGCCCAGCCGTATATCCAGACCCACATCGGCATCGGATATCGGATGTTGAAGGTCGAATAAAAAAAGCTTTCCGGTTGCCCGGAAAGCTTTTTTTATTCCTCTGCCTCCATCTTCAGCGGCGCACCGCAGTGCAGGCAGGTGCCGATCGTACCGGCATAGTAGGTGCAGCCACAGTAGTCGCACTTCAGCATCTTCGGCTTACCATTGATCTTGTAGGTCTGGATGCCCTTCTTCTGTCCCTCCAGATAGTTCGCACGAACCGCGAAGGCCGAACCGACGAAGGCACCGACGACGATCAGACCGAAGAAGAACTCTGCGAAACCGCCGCCCAGGTTCTCGGTGTCGACCGAGAGTCCCTTCGCCTCGTAGTACGTGAGATAATCATCAAAGGTCGTCGCCATCGCGTCGCCGACATTATCCCCGTTCGCACGGGCGAGGTTCTTCTGAAGCAGGTCGATAAGCTGATCCTCATCCTTCTTCTTCGCCGTCTTTCCGAGATCGTCACCCCACATCGTATGGTAGTGGAACTCGTTGAAGCCGGTCTCCGGATTCTCCGCGCCGTAACCGTAGGTGATCAGCACATGGTACTCATCATCGAAGTTACAGATGTACTCGTTATACGCGAAACTCTCCATATCATCGTAGTCCAGCTCCCAGGCGGCATCGTCTGTAAACTCGACCGCCGGGATGATCCCGGTGTGATCCCGGAACGCACTGAGGCTCTGATCGAGATGGTCCCGCTCGGCATCCGTCAGATGCCCGTAATCATCCTGGATGAAGATCGACTGATCCACGTACTCCGGCACGACGGTCTTCTTATACCCGATGGAGAACGCAGAAAACATCGTGACGATACCGAGCAGCATGATCGCAACGCCCGGGATACCCGCAATGATCGCGAACACGACCGACCGGATATACTGCCCCTTCGTCGTCTCCTCGTGATAATTCGGCTCATCCGTATAGACGACCTTCGGCTCATTCATCTGATTATAGATGACGAACGCCCGCCCGCCCTTAAACGGCACACTGGAATGCCGGTAGCTCTTCGCACTGCCACCGGATCCTCCACTCGAGCCTCCCGAATGACTGCTTCCACCTGAATGACTGCCGCCCCCTCCTGAATGTGGCATAGTGCACCTCCTTTTCAAAACGCAAAAGCACTGCGTGAATTCCGAACCAGTATTGATACATTCATTTTAACCTGTTCGCACAGTGTTTCGCAATACAAAAAGGAACCTGCGGTCTGCATCAGACATCAGGGGCCCCGTTCGCCACTAAGGCATCACGGGACCCCTGGCTGCTGTCACAGCGTCGGAAATTCCTTTTCGAAATCCGAGGTCAGGATGAAACGGTCGATCATGCCGTTGTTGAGATACCACTCGTAGTCCGCGCCGCCCTGCTTCACGAGAAGGATGAGGCGGATCTCCGGGTTCAGGCGTCGGATGACTTCACAGAGCTCGATGCCGTTCATGGTCGAGAGCGTATACTCCGCGATGACCAGCTCATACGCTGCCGTATCCTTCTGGATGCGGTCGATCAGCGCCGCTGGATGATCATAGAAATCGATGGTTTTTTCAGAGGAGGCAACGAGCGATTTCCACCGCTTCTCTTCCCGGACGACGAAGGCGATCCTCGAGATCGGCTTCAGCCGTTTCGGGCTGTCCGCGTCGCCCTCTTCGCAGAGCGGAATCTCCATGATGAAACAAGTCCCCTCACCGAGCGTACTCTCGACACGAATCGTGCCGCCGATGGAGCTCAGGATATTCCGGACGACGGACAGGCCGAGGCCGGTACCATGGCGGGAGCCCTTCGTCGTATAGAACGGCTCGAAGATTTTCTGCTGTGCATCCTCGCTGATGCCGCAGCCGGTGTCTGAGACACGAAGCACCAGATGGTCCTGGCCACCCTTCAGCTCGATCCGGAGCTCCTTCCGCTCCGTCTTTTCCATCGCCTGAAAGGCGTTCTTACAGAGGTTCATGAGGATGTGCTCCGCCATGCCCTTCCGGCCGAGGATATACAGCGACGCCTCTGTGATGTCTATATGAACTGTGATTGCCGACGGCGCCAGCTGCTCGACGATGCCTGCCGCATGCCGAACCTCCTCCGTGAAATTCAGGCGTTCCAGCCGTACACCGGTATCCTGCCGTGCGAAGGCCAGGAGCTGCTTCGAGAGGTCCGAGGCCCTGTCGACGGATACCAGCATCTCGTGGATCATCTCCTTATTCTCCGCCGAGATGCTCTCATCGTTCTCGAGCAGCTCCGCGTAGATCATAACCGGCGTCAGGTAGTTATTGAACTCATGTGCGATGTGGCTCGACATCATACCGAGCGACTGTATGCGCTGATAGTGCCGGATCTCCTCGTTTTTCCTGGCCACCGCTTCCATACCCCGGTTGATTTCCTTCAGGTACGTGATCTCTTTTTCCGTGGCCGCCGCCTGAAAATGACTCTGCAGCACGAACACCACGATGATGCCGAGCAGCATGATATAAACGAATACGATCCCGATCATCGTCATCATCATGTCGTCGAGCGGCGTCGAAAGCTCCATCACCGGGATCGTTGAATTCACGATCCAGCGCTCGCCCTGGATATAGATCGCCCGAAAAGCCACCACACGCTGTACTCTCGGATGTGTTTCATCCGCCCAGTCATAGGTATCGATCACGCCGGTTCCGGAATCCTCGCTCGCCTGCTTCTCCAGCCACGCATGCATGCTGCTGTAGTTCAGCTCCGGGTACAGCCGCTCACGGTCAAAGAGCGCGTCGAGACCAATCTGATCCTTCGCATGATGCATGATGATGTACAGATTCTGATCCTTCACCACCGAATAGCCGTTCTTTCCGATTTTGACCTTCGCCACACTGTTCTTGTAGAGGGCCTCCAGATTCATCGCGAAGCACAGCTGATAGAGCCCCTCCTTCGTATCGATTTCCTTCCCGATATACATCTCATACCAGCCCGTGACCGGCGAAATCTTTTTCCCCGTGATCCGTGCAGGATGCTCGGTGTCGGCATTGGCCTCCGAGTCTTCTGCGCTTTTTGAATCCACGTCCGGGGTGCCAATGCTTCCGCCGCCCGTCGGATGGCCACTCTGTTCTATCACATTGGCCGACGCATCCGAAGCACGCGCCGGCTGCGCTTCATCCGTACGCGCATTGCTTGAATCTGTCGCCTTCCCGCGCCCGATCTTCGTCACCATCATCGACTGTCCAGGAGCATAGCGCGTCACCGATCCGTCGGGTGCCGTCACCGTCACCCAGTTATAGAGATTTCCATTTTCCTTCAGAAAAAAGTCCGTTCGTTCGGTAAGGCCATCGATACGGACCCAGTCTTCCGGCATACCCTCGCTCCGATAGATGATGTCGATCTGATGGATCTTCTGCTCGAGATAGGAATCGAGGTTATCACCCACGATGCCGGCGATCGTCAGCAGCTGGCTCTCCTCCATGGAAATCGCCTTGCGGCGGTAATTCTGGTAGTAGCGGAAGCCGGACAGCGCCACGATCATCGAGAGCAGCAGAAACACGGCCACCGCCCGCAGCTCTGTCTGTTTATTCCCCAGTCCGTTCCGGATACGTTTCATATCGTCACTCCTCTACGGTCAGCATGTACCCGATGCCGCGCACGGTCTTCAGATACTCCGGCGACTTCGGGTCCTCCTCGATCTTACTGCGGATGCGCTTCACATAGACCGTGATCGTGTTGTCGTCGACGACCGATTCGTTCCACACCTGTGCATATAGCTGCTCCTTCGTGAACACCTGCCCCGGATGCTCCAGCAGGAAGCGGAACAGCGCCTGCTCGCGCGCCGTGAAGTTCAGCGGCTTCCCATCCTTCAGGCACTCCATCTTCAGCATATCGACCGAAAACGGGCCGCGGCGAATGCCTACATCCGACACCTCCTGGCTGTAGACCTGGCTCCGACGGATGAGTGCCTTCGCCGTCTGGATCAGCACCGCCGTATGAAACGGCTTCGTGAGGTAGCTGTCGGCACCGAAGCCGAGACCGAGCACCTGATCCATCTCATCCGACTTTCCGGACAGCATCATGACCGGCGTATGGTCTCCGGAGGCACGCATCTTCTGCAGTACCTCATAGCCGCCGACCCGCTCCATCATCACGTCGAGGATCACCAGCTGAAATTTTTCTTTTTTGAGAAGCTCCAGGGCCTCGAGTCCGTCCGACGCCTCCGTCACATCCATGCCCTCGCGCCGAAGCGCCATGCGGACCGCGAGCCGGATCGCCTGCTCGTCGTCCACCAGTAACACTCTGTTCATCGTATTTTCTCCTGACATCTGTACCTGCCTTTCTTCATTTTAACACGAAAGGGGCGGAACCGACACTGCTCTGTCGATTTCGCCCTTTCATGGTCTGTTTTATTCTGGGATTTTTATATGGCTCAACATTTCACACCTTCATATACGGATGAAATGGAAAGCATTAAATGGTGATGATACCGAGCAGTACACCGAATACCAGCATGATCAGGCTGATCAGATAGTATGGTGCGATGCTGAACTTCAAATGATCCTTCAGCTCGGTGCCGGTGAGACCGATCGCGAGGTAGGTCGCCGGTACCAGCGGGCTGACCATCAGTGCCAGGTTCTTTCCGATGAGCATCGTCAGTGCTGTGTTCAGGGACGCAACACCATAGGTCTCGCCCACCTGCATCACGAGCGGCATGATGCCGTAGAAATATGCATCTGTTCCGACGCACATACCAAGCGGAAGCGCCAGCGCACCGAAGATCAGGTGGATGTACTTGCCAAGCGCGGCAGGGATGATCGCCATGATGGCATTCGCCATCGCCTCGAGCATACCGGTTCCATCGAAGACGCCGACCATCGCACCGGCTGCGAACAGTGTCGCAGAGATGATGAGTGCGGCCGGTGCATGCTTCTTGATCAGCTTATCCTGCGTCTTCTGATCCGGATAATTGACTGCCAGCAGAATGCAGAGACCGAGCATGAAGACAACGTAGGACTTGCCGACGCCGGTAGAAAGCAGCGCAATCACGCCAACGGCCAGAAGGAAATCGAAAATCAGGTACGGCGTGGACTTCCTTAACTCTGCTGCTGCTTTCGCTTCCTTCACATCTTCTTCGGTGACGATGCCCTTACCGACACCGGCACCATGCTTCTTTGCGTATAAGCCAAGCATCACTGCGAGGGTGATGTTCATGATGAGACCGACAAGCTGCAGCGGAATCAGCATGTGCCAGAGCTCGGTCGCATCCATCTCGAGCACGGTTGCAGCTCTCGCTGTCGGACCGCCCCATGGCAGCAGGTTCATGACACCCATGCAGGCACCCGTGAGGCAGAGAAGAATACGGGTATCGATGTTCATCTTCTTATACACCGGAAGCATCGACGGAATCGTGATCAGTACCGTCACGGCGGTCGTACCATCGAGATGCGCGATCGTCGCAATCAGGGCGGTGGCGACGGTGACGGCGACAACATTGTCCCCGGCCTTCTTCACGAGCCAGCTTACGATGACATCGAAGAGACCGGCGTCCGCCAGTACGCCGAAGAAAATAACCGAGAAAATAAACAGGATGCCGTTACTGGTGGTGGTCTTGATACCATCCGCGATATAGCCCATGATGTCTACCGGAGAGTATCCGAGAATCAGAGCCGCAATCGCCGGGATCACGCCCAGCACGACGATCGGTGACATTTTGCCCTTCAGGAGCAATGCCACAATCACAATAATCATCAAAAAACCAATAAGTGCTACCATCGTTATGTCCCCCTTTCACATAACACGAACTATGTACTATCTGATATAGTAGCAGGGGCTTCTTAAATGATCGTGACAGAATGATGACAGTTTCGTCAGAAATCATCGCGACCGCATTCGTATTCCGCTTCGCTCCAGACGCACAGATCGCGTTTATCGTTCCGGATATGCACAGAACTGGAAAAGCCGACTCGTGCCCCCGCAGATAACGGATTGATGCGTCTCCGTATATAGATGCCTTTGGACCCGGCGGAATTCTATGCTATAATCAGCCTGTATGACTTACATACAAGTCGAAATGAAATGCAAGGGTGAGAAACGATGACGATTCTAGAACGATATCCGGGCGAGAATGCCCGTAGCTATGCGGTGCGCGTGCTGCGCTCGAACATACTTTCGCTGGAGCTTCCGCCGGGAAATATCGTGAGTGAGAACGAGATTTCGGCGGCGCTGAATCTGTCGCGTACGCCGATTCGTGAGGCGCTGATCGAGCTGTCACGTACGCGCCTCGTGGAGGTGCTGCCGCAGAAGGGAAGCTTCGTGACGAAGATCGATTATGATCTCGTCGAGGAATCTCGTTTCCTGCGCTGTGTCGTCGAGACCGCGGTGTTTCGGCAGGCGGCACAGGCGACGCTTCCGGCAGAGTGCTTCAAGGCGATGAGAGATAATCTGGAGCAGCTGAAGCTGGCCTATGCCTCAGAAAACCGTGAACGCATTCTGGATCTGGATAATGAGTTTCATGAGATGGTTTACAAGGCAGCAGGAAAGACCTGGACCTTCGAAATCATCAAGGAGCAGATGGTGCACTATGACCGCCTGCGGTCTCTGAACATCCGCGTGGATGTGCCGGAGAATACGATCAAGGATCACGAGGAGCTGATCTACGCGCTGGAGAAGCATGATCCGGATCTCTGTGACTTCCTGCTGAACCGGCATCTGAACCGCTATCAGCTGGTGAAGGATGCACTGCTCGCGAAATACCCGGATTATTTTGTCTGAGTTACAGCTTCGTTCTACTTGCGAAATGGGGCGGGCTGAAGCGGTATCGTAGATGAAGAGCATCTGCCCGGCGAATCGGATTTCGTGAATGCCGGCAGCCGAGTGCATGATTCGAGAGGTAGATGTAGATATCCGCCTCTTTTTTGTTCCCGGTATCTTGTATGGAAGCCGCAGAACCCAGGTGTAAACATTGAACATATGAACCAGAAAGCAATGCCGAATTTGTGCATCATGACGAATGAAGAACGAAATACGCGGAAGGTGTTGACTCTGCCATCAAATTGGTTTAGCTTATATGCGTAGCTTGTATGTAAGTAAAACAACGGAATATCAACATTTGCTGTACATGTACATGCTATTTTGACAGAAATCACACATGAATTATAGAAAGCACGGGGAAATCCCGCGCGAAAGTATGTTTAGAGGAGGACACTTGTATGAAAGCTGTTCAGGTTGTGAAGCCAAATGATCTTCGTATCATCGATATGGAGAAGCCGGTCATCGATGAGAAGAATAACGTGCTGGTAAAGATCGCTGCATCCGGTATCTGTGGTTCGGATGTCGGCATCTATCTCGGTACGAACGCAGCGGCGACCTATCCGCGTGTCATCGGTCATGAGATCGTAGGCTATGTCGTCGAGGTCGGCGAGAGCGCGAAGAAGGTAAAGGTCGGCGATCGTGTCATCATCGATCAGGTCGTGCCGTGTGGTCACTGCTATGCCTGCCGAAAGGGGCGTCCGAATGTCTGCGGCGATCTGCATGTTCGTGGCGTACATATCGATGGCGGCTATCGTGAGTACATGGCTGTGCCGGATACCGACTGCTACCTGGTACCGGAGATGCTGACGGACGAAGAGGCGGTCATGATCGAGCCGACCACCATCGCTGTTCAGTGCTGCTCCCGTGCACAGATCGAGGAAATCGATGATGTCATGATCATCGGCTGCGGCGCACTCGGCAGCAGTATCCTTCGTGTCGTAAAGCAGTTCCACCCGCACAGCATCACCGTAACGGATATCGATGATGCAAAGCTGCAGGAGGCCCTCGATAACGGTGCAACCTATGCGATCAACAGTCTGAAGGAGGATGTACCGGCACGTGCACATGAGCTGACCGGTGGTTACGGCCCGACCCTCACCATAGATGCCGCCTGCGTCAAGGGCAGTCTCCTCACCGCACTTCAGGCGACGGGCAATGCCGGTCGCGTGATCACGATGGGCTTCTCCACCAGACCGGATGAGGTCAACCAGTTCGTCATCACCTCGAAGGAGCTCGACGTACGTGGCAGCCGCCTCCAGAACCGCAAGTTCCAGGAGGTCATCGATATGATCAATGCCGGCAAGATCGACCTGCGTGGCTCCATCTCCCATACCTGGCCGATGGAGAAGGCACAGGAGGCCTTCGACTTCGTCACCAGCCACGACCCATCCTACCGTAAGGGCGTACTGACCTTCGATAAGTAAGGAAGAAAACTCTCAGAAAATGGCAGATTTGTCATCGCAGAGTCATCGTATATTCATCTGCGTTATCTAATATCTTTTTTATAGATAAACTCCTATAAAATAACAAACGCGAAAGGGCGAAATCAGTAGCAATGCTGATTTCGCCCTTTTGTGTTTTGTGGCACTGCCTGGTATTACACGCAATCTGGCGAGTCCCTTCGGTTAGAACGATTCGAAAATTTCGAATAATCACAGGCTCTTCCTACGTCATTTCATACGATACTACTACATAAAGGCCTTTATGTGCTCAATCAGAGACGCGTCCGCGGGCAGCCACTGCACACTCTCCAGTGTGTCCTTCGTCAGCCACCGGGCATCCTCTGCTTCCTTCAGCACCAGCCGACCGGCGACGACCTCCGCCCAGAAACAATCCATACTGAGGTGAAACGTCGGATAATCGTACTCGATCGTATCGATCAGCACACCGACCCGGATCTCCGTATCCAGCTCCTCACGAATTTCCCGGACCAGCGCCTCTTCGGGCGTTTCCCCGGCTTCGATCTTTCCACCCGGAAACTCCCACCAGCCCTTGTATTCACCATAACCGCGCGCCGTCGCGAAGATTCGATCACCATCGCGGATCACCGCCGCCACTACTCTTACTGCCTTCATTTATTATAACTCCCTTTTATTCTCAGCTCACAATCAGCTTATTCGTCTGTCGGATGTACTTCGCCGGTATGCCACCTCCGGATGCGCGAAATCGATGACCTTATTGATATAGGCGATCTGATCACTCAGCGCCTGATCGCCCGATGCTTCATAAATCGCATCCATCTTCCGCTTCATGAGCTCCGCCGCGTAGGTCGCAAGCACCCGCGACGCCTCCGCGGAATCCACCTTCTCCTGATGGCGACACTCCTCCGGCACCGACGCCAGCTCCTCGTTCATCTGCTTATTTATGATCTGCTCATATAATCCGGGTTTCATAGACTTCCCTCATGCTATTTCTGTATAGATCGTTCATTGCTTCCATGTAATTCTGATTATACCAGGCACGCCGACATATTTCTGCACATCGCATGTATACAAAAAGAGCCATGCATCGGCATGACTCTTTATGTGGATTCTTTTAAGCTGTTGCCGATCAGAACGATGGCGGTGTGATGGCGAAGATGACGCGGGCTTCGGTGGTGCCGCGGTTATGCCATACGTGGGCGGCATACGGCGGGATGCGCACGCTGTCGTCGGCAGTGAGCGGAAACTCTGCACTGTTCAGCTCCAGGACGACGTTTTCGCCGGAAAGCAGATAGGCGACTTCCTCTCCCTCGTGGCTACGGGCGTCGCGGTAGGAGCTCATGCCGGCCGGGATGAGCATCATGCAGAACTCGATGCTGCCCTTCGTGTCCGGTGTCAGAAGCTCATAGCGCACATCCGGCGAGCTTTTGAAACCGAGGGAAAGACGGTCCTCCGGGTGAACGATCGGAGATTCATGGTCTTCTTCACGGAAAAACATGTAGATCGGCGTGTCCAGCGCAGCGGCAATGCTGCGAAGCGTATTGATCGATGGATTGACCAGGTCGTTCTCGATCTGGCTCAGCATCGACGGTGTGATCTCTGCGAGATTCGCCGTTTTCCGCACGGAAAAACCCTTCGCTGAGCGGATTTCCTGTATCTTTTTACCGAGACTAAGTCCATTCATATGGTTCCCCCTTTGAGCCGTGAAAAACGGTGTCTTAAATTATCCCATACTAACATGATGAAGTCAAATAATAGTGAAGTGCGCTTCGTATTCCTAATGCTTATGGCCTCCATGTCTTTCCGAGATCCTCGGAGCAGAAGGTGATGCCTTCGTTCTCGGCGGAGCCGGAGGTGACGGTGATGCGGAGGGTGCTGCCGTCATAGCTCGGCATCGTGAGGTAGCGGTAATCGTCGAGGGTCAGTCCGTAGGATTTTCCAGGTTCCGGGACCTCGGTGATCTGGTCCATCGGAAGCTGTATTTCCGTGAAGCTGAGGCCACCATCCTCCGTCATGAAGATGCTGGATCCGTCGCCGGATGCACTCTGCAGTCCGATGAATCCGAATCTTTCATCGAAGAATTCGATGCCCTCCGCGACGCCGGCACTGCCGTCAAATGGATCCTCATTGATGCGAGTCCACTGATTTCCGGCATCTGTCGTCTTCTCGAGACTGTAGAAACGCGAACCCGCTGCGGCATCCACGACGACGAGCCGGTAGCCTGCATTGGCCTCGGACTGAGTGAAGGTATAGACCGAACCGTCGGCCGGATCCACGGTCCAGCCGCTCTCCTGCTGTGCCGTCTCGACGATTTCATCCTCGTGCTGCGCGTCCAGCGTGCTCTGCGGGATGTACTCCGGCTCCATGATGTAGCGCTCCGGCGTGATCTCCGGATGGTCCGGCATGTAGAGCGACATCTCGTAGCCGCTCACCTCGCCGCCGGCCTGCAGCCTGTAGATCGCGTCTGCATTGCCCGGAACACCGTCCCCGTCGGCATCGCCCTCGATGAAACGAAGCCCTTCGTCCGTCTGGAAGCTGCGCTTTCCATAATAGAGAATCTCGAAGCTGGCATCGGGATCGGTCGCGGCCCAGCTGCGTACGGTCGCTTCCGTGTCGGATTTCGAAAGGATATCCGGAAGCGGGACCCAGAGCAGCGCCGGATCGATGCTGGTGTTCACTGCGCCGTCCGTCCAGACATCAAGCTTCGTGCCATGCTTCGCGTCGTAGGAAATCAGATATGTGCTGACCTCGCCCTTTTCGTTCTCACCATAGAGCATGGTGTCTACGCTCGTGATGGTACCGTCTACAGTGAACTCTGCGTAAAAACTGTTCGAAATGTAGAGTTTCTCCGGCAGCGCAAGTTTCGTTTCCACATCCGTGAGGATTCCCTCCACACCGTCGGTGTAAAGATTAGTGTGCGTGAACTCGATCTTCTTATGGTGCAGCAGGTCATCGATCTTCCAGGAAAGCTGGCCATGATATGGGATGGCGGAATACAAGATGAGCCCTCCGAAAATCATGGTGATGCCTGCGAAAGTGGCGACGCGGACGTGAATATACGGAGCACGGAAGCCCCTATGCTGGAGGACGAGCTTCACGATCAGCGCGATCAGCAGGAGCACAGTGAGCGGCAGGAGGCGGCGGAGATGCGAGCGCACACCGCCCCACTGGCAGAGCTGCCAGAGCGTATAGAAACAGGCGGTGTACAGAAACAGCAGGATATAATCGACGATTTTCTTCATGATGACTCCTCGGGGTGATGAATCGGTTCTCAATAGTACAGGGATTTATTTTACCGCAGACGGGAGGCCGAAAATCGAAAGAATTATAGTCGATTTATGGAGATTTAAGCGTGAAGCCGCCACTCCTATTTCCCCATTCCTTTAAATTCTAAATTATTGTATTATAAAAGCCAGATGAATGCCGGTCACCGGGCATGGACATGCTCGTATCCGGTGAGATAAAGGGGTGGCAGAATGGCGAAATTCACCAGGCAGGCGATCATGTACAGTACGCTGAAGCTCTTGCAGGTAAAACCGATCGATAAGATCACGGTGCGGGACATCTGTGATCAGTGCGAGCTTACACGAAATACGTTTTACTACTATTTCAGTGATATCTATGAGGTGGTGGAGGAGCTTCTGAAATTCGAGACGGACAAGTCTCTTTCCGAGCAGCAGGCGTTCGACAGCCTGTATGATGAGTATCTTCAGAAGTATCATCTCGTGCTGGAGTATAAGAACGCGGTCTATCATCTGTACCACTCGAAAAACCGGGACATGATCCTCCGGTATCTCTATGACATCACGGAGGATTTCGTCGAGAAGTATGTGCGGAAGGAGGTCCGCGGGCATCACCTAAGCGAGGATGACATCCGCTTCATCACCCGCTTCTACAGCGGATCAATGGTCGGAAGCATCCTCCGCTGGCTGCAGCAGGGCATGAAGGACTCGCAGGAGGAGATCATCTATAAGATGTCGATGGCCTACCAGGCGACAATTCAGACACTCATCCAGCAGATCGAGACGTCGAAAAGCGCGAAATGAAGTCACAAAAAGAGCTGCCATCTGGCAGCTCTCTTCTTCACTCTTTTTCACTATCCGGGGGATTTGGGGGATTTTCGGACAGCGTGGTCTTATCTCGGCTGGTTCAGTACGGTGATCTGTACGTTTCTGCCAGAGACCTGATCATGTATGATGGAACCGGTTTTATGTAAACCTGAGTGCTCATACATAGCTAAAACCACAGAAATAATAACGATTGAAACGATCGCTGACATCATCATAGTCCTCCTTTACTGAACCTTACTCCGATTCCGGAGCTTCTGTTGCTGCTTCTGCAACTCCTTTTGACAGTTCATAGGATACCACGCTGTGATGCATGCGTAAAATTCTATATTTTCCGTTTTAAGCATTCCAGTTTCGCATGTATAATGAAGTACAGAAGCGGTACCGCAGCCTGCGCAGGCCAATGCTTCCGCCGGGAGAACATCGTGTCGCGCCGTCTGCCGACATACACCAGAAAGGAGCGCCTCCGCTCATGACCGATAAAGACATCGAGATCTTAAAGGATCTATCTGAAACCCACAACATCACGAAAACCGCCCAGCGTCTGTTCACGACACAGTCTGCGCTCACGAAGCGGATCCAGTCCATCGAGCAGGAGCTTGGCTGTCAGCTGTTCATCCGCTCGAAAAAGGGCGTGATCCTGACCCCGATCTCCGAGGCGATCCTCCCCTACGTGCGGACGATCCAGCAGAATCTGTCGCAGATCCGCAGCCTCGCAGCGAATCCGGAAGGAGAACTCTCCGGCACGTTGCAGGTCGGTGTGGCCGCCAATTATGCCCGCTTTCAGCTCGCAGACGTACTGGAAGCCTTCATTGACCAGTACCCGAAGGTGGATATCCGCCTGAGTACGAAGCGAAGCCCGGACCTCTATCAGGCGCTGCTCGCCGGAGAAATCAGCCTCGCGGTCATCCGTGGCGAGTTTCCGTGGGCCGAGGGCGATATCGTGCTGAGCGAAGAGCCGGTGTGCCTCGTGACACGGGACGAGATGGATGAGGAGGCGCTCGCTGCGCTGCCGTTTATCGACCGCACCTCGGACATCAGCTTCGATGTCGGCATCAGCCGCTGGATGAACGAGCATAAGATCCGCCGACAGTCGGGGCTCCAGATCAACGACGTCGACACGATCATGCAGCTGATCCGGCGCGGCATCGGCTGGACCGTGCTTCCTGAAATCTGCCTGCAGAACTTCGAAGGCGTGATAAAGCCGCTCCGATTCAGCTCCGGCGAGGCCTTCACCCGCCGCACCCATCTCCTGTATCGCCCGGACTACTTCCGCCTCCCGCAGGTCCAGGCCTTCGTGGAAACCGTGATGAACTGTACACATCACTGATATCTGAGAATCAGTCTACGACGCCGCCCTCAACGACCATGGAATCCGGGTTGGTATCCTCACCGAACACGGCCTTCAGGGTCTCATCGTAATCCTTGTGGAAGAAGTTCTCCTCGCCGAGGGTCTTGATCTCATCATTCAGGAAATCGAGGACCGTGCTGTTGCCCTTTGCGACGGCGGCTGCGATGGTGTCATAGTCACCGAGGGTCTCGATACCTACGGTAAAGCCAGGATTTGCCTTCGCCCATGCGATGACCTCTGTGTTATCCGTGGAGAATGCATCGCCTCTGCCATCGAGGAGCGCGTTGTACGCATCGGCATACGCGTCATACTTCTGGAGCTTCACCTCCGGGTAATTCTTCTCGAAGTAGGTCTCTGCGGTGGTTCCCTTTGCGACGATGAGGGTCTTATCCTTCAGCTCATCGATGGAGCTGATGACCGCATTATCCGGAGATACCACGCCGAGCGCGACCTTCATGTACGGCAGTGCGAAGTCGACCTGCTCCTGTCTTTCCGGTGTCACGGTGAAGTTTGCGAGGACGATATCTACCTTACCGGTCGCCACATACTCTACGCGAGATGCAGGGTCGAGCGAGGTGAACTCTACGTTTACGCCGAGGTCATCCGCGATTCTGTGCGCATAGTACACATCGTAGCCCTGGTACTCACCCTGATCATCGACATAGCCGAATGGTGCCTTATCTGAGAAAACGCCGATCTTTACGGTTCCGGACTGCTTGATCTCGTCAAGAGTACGGAAATTTCCGCTTGCAGCTGCACTGGTCTCGGCAGCTGCTTCTGTTGCGGCAGCCGTAGTGGCGTCTGTCGCAGCCTCTGTGGCAGCCTCCGTTGCGGTGGCAGTGGTTGCGCTCGGTGTAGAGGAAGCGCCGCATGCAGCCAGACTCGCTGCTGCTACGATGGCGGTAAATGCTGCAAATACTGACTTTTTCATAATTTTTTCTCCTTTTTTAGTGTCATAAAATTAGTATATGTTCATCTGCGTCCACTTTCCGGACAGCTTCCGCAGGATAAACCTCACTCCACCTCGTTCTTCCGCTTCTTCGCGACGAACTCGAAGTTCTCGAGGAACTCCTTCGCTCGTTCGCTCTTCGGCTGGGTGAAGAACGCTTCCGGCGTCGCCTCCTCGACGATATGGCCGTCATCCAGGAAGATGATCCGGTCGGCGATGGCTCTCGCAAAGGCCATCTCATGGGTGACGATCAGCATTGTCAGACCCTGCTCCGCGAGCTCGAGCATAACGTCGAGTACCTCGCGAACCATCTCCGGGTCCAGCGCCGCGGTGACCTCATCGAAGAGCATCATCTCCGGATGCATCTCGAGGGCCCGCACGATCGCGACACGCTGCTTCTGTCCACCGGACAGCATACGCGGATAAGCGCTTTCCTTATCAGCGAGTCCGACGCGCCGAAGCAGCTCGCGGGCTTCCTTCTCCGCGTCCGCCTTCGAACGCTTCTGCACCTTCTGCGGTGCCATCGTGATGTTGTCGAGGATCGTTTTATGTGGAAAAAGATCATAGCTCTGGAATACCATGCCGATCTTCTGCCGGTACTTTGACATCTCCGCACTGCTCTTTCCCGAGATCACTTCTCCGTCGAGGGCAATGCTTCCATGATTGATCGTCTCGAGACCGTTGATGCAGCGGAGCAGTGTGGATTTTCCGCAGCCGGACGGTCCGAGCAGGACGACGACCTCGCCCTTCTTTACGTCGAGATCGATCCCCCGGAGGATCTCGAGCTCGCCGAACGATTTATGTAAATCTTTGATTGAAAGCTGTATGTCAGCCATATCACCTGTGTCCTTTCTGTTTAGTTTTTCCAGCGCTTCTCGAGGTAGCGGGCCAGCATGGAGATCGGCCAGCAGGAGAAGAAGTAGAGGAAGAAAACGACGCCGTAGATCGGGAGCGCCGCGGTCGGGTAGGCGAAGCGGTTCGCGTCGATGATCTGCTGTCCGGTCTTCAGGACCTCCACGACGCCGATCAGGACGATCAGGGAGGTGGTCTTGATCATACGGGTGATCAGGTTGATTGCCAGCGGGATCAGGCGGCGAAGCGTCTGTGGGATGATGACGTAGAGGCTGGTCTGCATCGGGGTCATCCCGAGGGCAGCTGCGCTCTCGTACTGGTGCTTCGGGATACTGATCAGGGCGCCTCGTACGAGGTCTCCCATCTCGGCCGTGCCCCAGAGGACGAAGACGATAACGGCGCTGAGCTCACCGGAGAGGTTGATTCCGAAGGCCCGGGTCGTACCGAAGTACACGATGAAGAGTAAGACGAGCTGCGGCATGATACGGATGAAATCGAGGTACACGCGGCTCAGGGACTTCGTGACCGAATTCTTCCTCGTCATGAGCATTCCGAAGAGGATGCCCAGCGGGATGGAAATCAGTACCGCGATGAGGGAGATACGGATGGTCACCCACAGTCCGCCCAGCAGTCGGATGAAATTGTTTCCCTTAAACAGGATCGAGATGGCCGGCGCCTTCTTCTGGTCGGCGGCCGCCTGTGCGGATGCGATGGCCTCCGGTGTGGCGGCGGCCAGCAGCTTCATGCCGAGGCCGCGGAAGCTGTCCGCGAAGTGCAGAAGCTCGAGGCCGAAAGCATTGGCAAAATTCTCAATGGCCGAATCCAGCATAGCGCAGCCTCCTTTCAAGTAAGGTTCCGAGGATGGAGATCGGAAGCAGGATGATGAGGTAGGCAACGACCAGCATGCTGAGGGCTTCCGGGGTCTTGTAGTAGAGACCGATCAGGTCCTTCGCGACGTACATGAGGTCCGCCAGGGCGATGCCGCTGAACACGGAGGTTTCCTTCAGGAGGAAGATGACATTCGCCACGAGGGACGGCACCGAAACGGCCATGGCCTGTGGGAGGATGACACTCCACATCGTCTGCACCGGGGTCATACCGAGGCTCAATGCTGACTCCTTCTGGATCGGCTCGACGGTTTCGAGACCGGAACGGAAGGCTTCCGTCATGTAGGAGCCGCCGAGGAAAGCGAGTCCGACGATGCCACAGAGCTCTGCGGACCAGCGGATGCCGATCTTCGGAAGACCGAAATACAGGAAAAAGAGTTGTACGAGCAGCGGGGTATTCCGGCTGAGCTCGACGTAAACGGAAACGATGTGGCGCAGTACCGGGATCCGGTAGTACTCGACCGCGCTGCACAGGACGCCGACGATGATGGAAAGGATGATGCCCAGGGCACCGATCGTAAGCGTCAGTCGAGCAGCCTCGACGTACATCGGAATGTACTGCTGAATAAACTGAAAATCCAAAACTGTTTGCTCCTCTCATGGGTCTGTTCGAAGCTGGATGCCCGTAAGAAATTTTTTTCGTTTCTTAGAGCTTTCGCGGCAGTCGCCCCGGTAACGTTCATCGCATTCCCACAGCTTTTGCGAAAATAAAAAGGACCCGCGATGTGCGAGTCCTCTTCGTCCCAATCAAAACAGATCCTATTCAAAATGAATCCTATCTTCCCGGATGAAATTCAACGCACATCAAAGACGCCCTATGGCAAGCCATACAGCAGCAACAGCAACAACATGTATTCATATTACGGTTGCTTCTGAACGTCATGTGCGTTTCCTCCTGAAAGAATTTTCCAGCGGAGTTAATTCCTACTTCCCTACTGGAATTTGTTTAACTTTATCACCATGAAGTGCTGACGTCAATGCTTTCGACCGGATTCTGCTATCACCATTCGGAATAGAAGTGAAAACCCCCGCCTGTACGCAGGAACACGGACCTCTCTGGAAACCCTGCCGTGCCCCGGCATCCGCAGCCTGTGCAGAATCCGAAAACTTGAAAACCCCGACATGCCATGGCACGCCGGGGTCTTCAGGTTCATTTTTCAGGATAATGGAAAAAATACTGAAAGCAGTATTTAATCGCGATTAAAGGATGTCGATATGTTCACCGGCGAGGGCCTTGTTCATGCTGCGGACAGCACAGAACTTACCACACATACTGCAGGTATCGCTGTGGTCGTCCTCCGGGAGACGGTCGTTACGGATCTTCTTTGCGGTCTCCGGATCGAGCGCACACTCAAACTGTGCATCCCAGTCCAGGGCCTTACGTGCATCGGCCATCTTATCGTCGATGTCACGCGCATGCGGGATACCCTTCGCGATATCCGCTGCGTGGGCAGCGATCTTTGAAGCGATGATGCCCTGCTTTACGTCCTCGAGGTTCGGAAGTGCGAGGTGCTCTGCCGGAGTTACATAGCAGAGGAAGGAAGCACCGTTCATCGCAGCGACCGCACCACCGATGGCTGCAGTGATGTGATCATAGCCCGGTGCGATATCCGTCACGAGCGGTCCGAGCACATAGAACGGCGCGCCCATGCAGAGGGTCTTCTGCACTTCCATATTTGCCGCGATCTGGTTGAGTGGCACGTGACCCGGGCCCTCGACCATGACCTGAACGTTATGTGCCCAGGCACGCTTCGTGAGCTCACCGAGGCGTACGAGCTCCTCGATCTGGCATACATCGGTCGCATCGGCGAGACAGCCCGGACGGCAGGCATCGCCGAGGGAAATGGTGACATCATACTCCTCACAGATATCGAGAATCTCGTCGAAGTACTCGTAGAACGGGTTCTCCTGGCCGGTCATGCTCATCCATGCGAACACGAGGCTGCCGCCGCGGCTGACGATGTTCATCTTCCGCTGATGCTTGCGGATCTGCTCGATGGTCTTCTGGGTGATACCACAGTGCAGAGTCACGAAGTCGACACCGTCCTGCGCATGCAGGCGGATGACATCGAGGAAATCCTTCGCGGTCAGGGTATCGAGGTCACGCTGGTAGTGGATGACGCTGTCGTAGACCGGCACCGTACCGATCATCGCCGGACACTCCTTACAGAGCTTCTGACGGAACGGCTGTGTATTTCCATGGCTGGAAAGATCCATGATGGACTCTGCACCCATACGAACAGCGCTCATCACCTTCTCCATCTCGAGATCATAATCCTTCATGTCTCTCGACACACCGAGGTTTACGTTGATCTTCGTCCGAAGCATCGAGCCTACGCCCTCCGGATCCAGACAGGTATGGTTCTTGTTTGCGCAGATCGCGACCTTACCCTCGGCCACCAGCTGACGAAGATTCTCCTCCGTCATATGCTCCTTCTCTGCGACGATCTTCATCTGCGGTGTGACGATACCCTTGCGCGCCGCATCCATCTGTGTTGTATAATTCTGCATATTTTCTCCTTTTCAGACTCGGGATATGCCATGCTCTGTTCAGCGTCCGGCCCATATCCATGAAAAGCTGAACCCCGGCAGGCCCGGGATGCTGCGCATCGCCGTCTGCCTTTCCTCTGAACATATAAAAAGAGAACACCCGCAGGTGTTCTCTCAGATTCATAAACGTTCAGACGACGTCTCATCCTAAGTATTTACCTACGTTGGCATTATCCAAATCAGGTTGCGGGTCGAGATTTCTGAATCTCCTCTCAGCCGACAGCAGTCAGCTCCCCTCTTTCTTGTATTTCGTTCTTAAATTATAGAGCGCGCGCGTTCCTTTTTCAAGTTCAATTTAGTTCACGTTCTTCGTCGCGACGATCGGCACGCCAGTCCCGGCGACATCCTCCAGGATCACATCCCCGATATGAACCGGAGCCTGCACCGAAACGCCCTTCAGCGCCTTCACGCACTCGAAGATCTTTCCCTTCGGAATATCCTCCTTCGTCTTCACCGACACCATATCATGGTCTCCACCGGTTACACGTACCGTCGAGGTCACGATTCTCGTCGGATTCGTCACTTCCTTCCGCGCATAGACGTCTCCACGCTTACAGGTATTGCCTGTGACGCTTACGACCTCACCACCATCGATCTCCACTGTCAGAGGACACCCCATCGGACAGCCGATGCAAATCAGTTTTCTCTCTTCCATCGTCACGCCTCCTCTATCTTCACCGTGATCGTCCTGAGATCCGGATACTTCTCGAGCTGCTCCTTCGTGAGTCTGATCTCCTCCATCTCACCCGGCGCAACCACCGGACGCTTCTTGTGAATCACTCGCTCGTCGTCGAAATATGCACTGACATAGCAGTTCTTGTAGACATTGCCCACGCGGAAACGAACGGTCAGGTTCTCGTCCATCCGCTCCACGTTGATGGTACCCGGCACGGTATAGCGCACGCCCTCGATCGGATTCAGCGTGATCTCGTGGCCACCCTCTGCCCGGGCCTCGCCCTGCTTCACATACGCCGCCGCGTTCCGGCCGGCTGCCGCTGCCTCCTCGGAAACGTAGTCGACGAGGTCATGGACGTGCAGCACGTTACCGCAGGCGA
>ERZ1026856.336-NODE-336-length-31439-cov-3.573509_pt1 | contig 31439 bp, 28 predicted proteins | sample MGYA00380158_ERZ1026856 | MGnify/ENA primary metagenome ERZ1026856 (study PRJEB33269, sample SAMEA4719794) | human gut metagenome | biome: human-associated habitat; feature: organic feature; material: feces | place: Cameroon | collected 2013-10 ...
GGATGATGGGGGACAAGATGGGGGACAAGATGGGGGACAAGCGGGATTTCTACCTGGAGAGCTGGCGCAAGGACGACCTGCTCAATAACAGGGAGGAAGCCGCGCTGCGTGGCGACGCGACGAAAGCCGCCAAGCTCAAGATTCTGGCGAAGATCCCCCAAAACGCGTTCCCGCGCTCTGTCGTCCGTGAAGCCCGGGATGCCGCCAGCAACGAGATGTTCTTCAAAAGGCTGGGTTTCGACAACATCATCATCGACGAGGCCAGTCGCTGCCTCAACCCGGAATCCCTGCGCAGTCAGGCCATCGACACTCTGGCGGCACGCGCCGGGCGCGTCTACCTGCTGTCCGGCACGCTCTGTGTCGGACGTCCCACGGACTTTTTCATGCCCATGCACATCCTCGATCCGGCCATGCTCGGCATGAAGTTCGACAGGTTCAAGCAGCTGTTCTGTGTCTTCTCGGCACATAATCCGCACATGATCACCGGGTACAAAAACCTGGATATCCTCAAGCTCTACATCCAGCCGCACATCATCGAGCGGTCGAGGAGCGAATGCATCGACCTTCCCAAAAGAACCATCGTCAGACGGTATTACATGCCGTCCGACGCCGCCATCGATGTCCTGGAGCGTATCCGTACGAACGACACCATCAGGATAGGGGGGAAGGTTCTCGGCGTGGAGCAGCCTGTCGTAAAAATAGCCCGGGCGATGCAGGTGCTGAATGGTTTCCTGTACGTCGGCGAAGACAATGATGCGTGCAATTCATGCGGGCACGTCGTTTCCTGCGTCTCGGAAGGTATCCATCCGGGAGGAAAAGGCTGCACGAAGCAGGTTGCCAGAAGAACGGACAGGGAAGTCCATGTATTCAAGGAGAATCCCAAGCTGGCGCTCCTTGAGGAAGACCTGTCAGATTCGAGGCCTGAGGAGAAGATCATCATCTGGGCCTGGTATCGTCAGGACATCAAGGTCATAGCCGAAATGCTGACAAAAAAAGGCATAGGGTTCGTGACCCCGGAAACAAAGGACTGCACGCGCAAGTTCAATACTGACGACAGCATACGCGTGTTCCTTGGACAAACCGTACAGGGTATCGGTATCACGCTGAATGCCGCGACGTGCACCATTTATTACTCTCACGGCATGTCGCTTGAGCCCAGACTGCAAAGTATGGACAGAAACTATCGTATCGGACAGACGAAGCCTGTCATCGTGAAAGACTATGTCGCAAAGGGGACCGTCGAGGAGAACGTCGTCGAGCTGCTGGAACACAAGAAAGATGTAAAGGAATTCATGCAAAAGGACATCCGCTGTCCAACCTGTGAACATTGCATGCTGTGCCTGAAGGAAGAGATAGAATACCTGAAAAAAGGCTGTGTCCATTTCGGGGAAAGGAAGAACGCCGAGACGAAGAAAGGAGTGTGGCTGTAATATGAAGTACGAACTTCCTCGCGGGTACCTTTCCGCGAGCTCCATCGGCATGTTGCAGACATGCCCGAAGCAGTTCGAGTTCCGGTATGTGAAGAATATCGTCATTCCTCCGGGGAAAGCTCTTGTCCTCGGGTCATCCGTCCACAAGGTGTTCGAGACGTACTATTCCGATGCCATGTCGAGTTCATCAAGGCTCACGCCGTCACAGGTGGCCGAACTGACCGGAGACGTATTCGAAGAGTGGCTGGACGGGAATGAAAACACACTTACCGACGCTGACAAAAAGGAAGCACATGCCATCCTGCCTGGCATGACGTCCCTGTATGTGGAGAATGTGGGCAGACACATAAAACCGCTGGCAGTCGAACAGGAAGTGCGGTTCGAGACCAGCGACGGTGTCCCCCTGCTCGCGTACATCGACCTTCGGCACGAGAAGTTCGATACGGGGACGGGAGAGGCCGGTGAGGGCATAGCGGACTACAAGGTGACCAGCAAGCGCTGGGATGCAGGGCGGCTGCGCAACTCCTTGCAGTTTAACCTCTACTCCCTTATGACGGGGATTGGGGATATCGAGATCCATAATCTGCTCAAGGAATCCGGCAGGGCCATGAAGCGTCCGAGCACGGATCCCGGCATTACCGACTACGCCACCAATCTGCGTGTGCTCAGGCACCATTTCGACGGGAGCCAGGCGGGCCACTTCGAACAGCTGGTGGAATCAGCGGCACGTTTGATCACTACCGGTGTGTTCGTACCGTGCGACCCGACATCCTGGGCGTGTACGCCCGAGTGGTGCGGCTATTGGGGGCTGTGTCGTGGCAGGAGGTAACCGTGGAAAAAAGCCGGAAATGCGACCGGTGCGGGGTCGATCTGGCCCGTGTGGAGTCAGTCCGGTTCGGGGCTGGAGAGCTGTGCTTCCCCTGCGCTGAAAAGATGGAGGACGAGCCGGGAAAGTGCCCCGTATGCGGGACTGTTTTCAATGCTGACGACGCTGTGGCCATGCTCATGACGCGGGCGACGGCCACGCCGCAGGAACGGCTTGCGGCGCATTCGGCGTTGATACAGGTATGCCCGAAGTGTCATGTGCTGTTCTTCGACAACTTCCAGTACGGCTTGCTGGAAGGACTGAAAAGAGGCAGCTAAAAACGTCTGTTAAATACACTGTTTGAAAACAAGGTCCCGCATGGTTTGTTTCCATGCGGGACCTTGTTGTTTTTTGTCTAGGCTGACCTGCCGCGACGTCTGCTCCAGAAAGTGCGGAGTCCGCGGCAACGCGGGCAGTAGTCGAGATGGCGGGAAATGCCGCGGCTATCGAAAGGTCTCATGTACCGGCGATAGACGGCATATACGGCGACGGCAACAATGATCACCAGGAACAGTGCGGACATATGCTCTCCTTTTTTTCTTTTAGGATAGCACACTTTTGCGCGGAATGGTAGTTACAAATACCTGAATCTTGCCAGAATGCCATTTTCCTGTATTTGTCTAGTATTCCTCAAGTCCGCACAAGTTGAAGTATCCCCTGAGTTTCGAGATCGCCGAGGTGTGTATCTGCGATATGCGGCTCGGGGCGCATCCCTTTCCTTCCGCTTTGCGCAATTTCGCGATGTCCTTGTAGACCGTCTCCTTGTTCCCGAACAGTCCGTTGTGCAGGACAAGTACACGTCGCTCGTCGTCGGTCAGGACTCCGGCTTCAGGGCTTATGGCATCTTCCAGGAATTCGACGAGCTGGATGTCATGCAGCAGCGCGTCGAAGTCAATGGTGTGAGAGTTGGCTTCGCGCTGTGTGTGGTAGGCGAGGCTGTCGTCGAACAGCGTCGCTGTGGCAGGCGTGTTCCCCAGCGCCGCATAGCCGCTGTCCCGCATCTCCACATCTACGCTTTTGGGCTCGTCCCCGGCATCCGCAGTGCCGCTCTCGTCGTTAGCGACGGGATTTTCAATACCGGAAAGGCTGACAGTTTCATGAGCAGGAGTCCCGCCGCTGTTCTCAGTGACGGAACGTAGCATCTTGCGGCGTGCCGAAGGTATCGAGACAATGTTTGTTTCACGAAACGACTGTGCGATGGCGCCACGGAAATACCCCACGAGGTAGTTGGTGAATGAGAAGCCGATGCCCGGCTGGAATGCTTCTATGGCCTGCAGGATGCTTATCGCCATATTTTGCGAGGCATCGTTGAACAGGTCAGCGGTCATGAAATAACTTTTCTTGATGGTGTACGGGATGAGGAAATACGTACGCAGGAAGATCTCGTCGCGCAGCCAGGCGCGTTTTTTCCTGTCAGTTTCCACGATATGATAGATATACAGCAGTCTGTCCACGGAAAGACCGTTGTATTCCGGATACCGGCAATGCCGTTCACGTATTTTTTTGTAGATGCTGACGGAGCTTACGGCATCTTTTGAGACTTCATAATCATTGAAATCGTCCGCATCATCACAGGTGTATCCTTCGTCAGTCCCCACATTCTCCGGACATTCGTCCAGTTCTTCGTATCCTTCTTCGTATCCTTCACCATCCCCGCATGCGGAGGTATTCCCGTCATCCGGCATATAGCCATTTTCTTCAGAAAAAATGGCCGCTCTTTTCGTAATGCCAGATTCAGTGGCGTGTGTTTCCTGCATGTACCCTCCGTTTCAATCCACAGTCGCCCCGTCCGCCGACTGACTCCGCGGCCGACGGATAGGGGGCGTGCGGATCGGCCCTCCCTGAAGGGGGGAGGTCTCAAACCACAAAGGAATTTTTGATGAAAAGTATCACCGAATACCTGCAACATTAGCAAACTCAGGATTTCATTGCTACAGAAATAAATTTATATTCGAAAAATATAAGTTTATTTAATGTTATAAGGGAGAGATGTGCGATGAATGCGCGCCATCCTGAATATTTTAGAGAGTCGCGCCATTATTTAACAACAAACTTACTGAATGGAGAAACCACCATGTATGTACCCGCAACCGTGTCCGGACAGGATCAGGGCAAAGAACTTCTCGTCAAAGCGCAGCAGGGCCGCTTTTTGAAGAATGTGGACTACAGCGGCCTTGATATCCGGCAGGATGATGACGGTGATATTGCCGTCATCGACGGTCAGGAGATCCCGCTGCTGGACGTCGCCTTCAACATCAAGATCGTCCAGCCCGGCCATGTAACGGAAAACAAGGTCCTGAAGGACCATGTGGCTAAGATCCTGGTCATCTATGACGAGAATGACCCCACCCAGGAATCCACGGATCATCTTAACCTCGCTCCCATCACCATCGTCGGGACGTCCATGCGCAATTTCGGCAACTTCGATTCGGCATCGTCCGACAAGAAGCTGCTCTGCTACTCCAATGACGGCATCGTCCCGGCGGATCGCGTCGAAGTGCCGCTCAACCCCTGCTGCGCCGAGATCGTCATGGGCAAGAACGGGCCCCAGCGCAAGGTCGTGTGCCCGGAAGCCGTGTGGAAGGACGGCAACAAACCCTGCTGCCGCGAGGAAGTGACCGTGGCCTTCTTCGACATGGACCGCAAGATCCCCATCCTCATGCGCCTGCACGGCACGGCCATCGGCGCATGGAACGCCCTGCAGCGCAGTTACCGTACCGCCAAGAACGTCGCCCGTCTGAAGCGCAAGTCCATCGGTGACTACTTCATCGAACTGACCGTCGACTACAGCGGTACCTATGTGACTCCGGTGTTCACCCTCAAGGAAGGGACCGCCGAGACCGGCAAGTCCTCTGACTACATGCGGATCTGCAAGTACTACATGGAAAAGCTCTTCATGCGTGCGCCTGAGGAGACCCCGGCGGCTCCCTCCTCCGGTGCCGTTGTGACGCAGGCCCAGGAAGCCGTCGTCGCTTCCGCTGAAGAGGAGGACGCCTCCGAGCGTTCTTTCATGACCATCTAAATCCATAACCCATTGAGAGAAAAGACAATGACCAAAAAAGAACTTGTCGACAGACTGGCCGAGAGCTTCGATTTGACGAAGAAGGCGGCCGAGGGAGTCATCATCGCCGTTATCGAGGGCATTCATGAAGGCACGGCCCGGGACGGCATCAGCCGCATGGGCAAGCACATCTTCAAGCGGGTCACACGAAAGGCCCGTGTCTGCCGCAACCCGCGTACCGGTGAGGACGTGAACGTGCCCGAGAAGTCCTACGTGGTCTACCGAAAGGCCATCTAGGCGCAGGCCCGGTACCCTATCAAGGCCGCGTCCCCAGGGTATGAGGACGCGGCCTTTTTGACGAAACAACGGAAATCCCGGCGGGCTGAAAGAAGCCACTGAAGGAAGCCACAGTGCGAGACAAACTCTTGGGCGGGCTGTTCAGGCAGCTCGAAAAATATAAGGGCGCGTTGCCCGCGTCGTGGTCGCGCATGGCCATGCTCGAACGTTGCCCGCGGCAGTGGGACCTGCGTTACCGAAAAGGCCTCAAGGAACAGGACATGCCCGCGGCCGGCATCACCGACCTGACGAACACTCGTGCGGGCAAAGCCATCCACTGGGTGCTCGAGAAGAGCGTCAGGAGCAGCGCCGATCTCGGACGGGACGGGCGATCCTGTTACGACGTCTTCTTCGACCATGTACATGCGGTGGAAGAGGACGCACGCGTGCTGGAGCGGCTGGACATGCTGCGCGAACCATCCCTTCAGGTGTTGCGGAGGGTCATGGCCTTCGCAGGAGCGTCCACGACGTTCCACACGGAAAAGAGGCTGCGCATCACCTGTTCGGGAAATGCCGTACCAAACTGCTCCTGGGCGGGCACGGGATGGAACGGCGTCGTCGATCTGGAGATAGAACGCCGGGATACACTGCTGATACTGGACTACAAATCCGAGGCGTACTCGGAAGAAAGGGAGAGGGCGACCAGGCTCCAGACCGGGATGTACGCGTACGCGGAGATGTTGCGGCGGCCGGAGCTCAGGGAGGTCGTGACAGGCTGCGCTTACCTGATGTCCAACGACATCAGGCTTGACGAGCCCTTCAGGAGAGAAGAGTTCCCTGTCCTGCGCCGGCAGGTCCACGGGCTGTTCTCAAGGTATCTGGACTTGCTGGAAAGCGGGACGGCGGAGCCGCGACCGTCGCGATACTGCAAATATTGCGGGTTCGCGAAAGACTGTCCGGCGCTTGGAGAGACTGATGGCACGAAAAGCGACGAAGAAGACGAAGCAGGGAAAAGCACTCAAACCGGAGGACATAAAGCAGTTGTGGCGGAAGGTGACGCCCCAGGAATGGCTCACGCTTCTGCAGCGGATAAATCGTGACGGAAAATGGTCCATCAACGGACATACCATCAAGGGCTGCTGCCCGTACCATGACGACAAGACACCGAGCTTCTTCCTGAATTTCGACAAATGCATCGGGAAGTGCTTCGGATCCTGCGGCAAGGTCGTCACCGACCTCGTGCAGCTTGTGGCCAGGCTCCAGAAAAGCTCCTATGTGGCCGCCCTCACCTGGCTGAACACCGAGCTGAATATCCAGGAGATCATAGGGGACGGGGCCGACGACCTTGTCGAATACAATGCCCAGCAGGAAATGAAGAAGGATGCGGCTGAAGCCATGCGCAAGGTCATGCAGGAGTTCGTGCGTGACAAGCCGAGGCATCTTGACTACCTGCTCCCCGCCATGCGCTATCTCGTGCACGGCCGGAAGATCCCTCTGGACTGCCTGTACAGCCTGCCGCTGGGGATCTTCGCCAAGCCGGAGCATGTGAAGAAGTACATGAAGCAGGAAAACCATGCGCTGTACGACACCTACTTCGACAGGGTTTCCGGCCCGGCGTTCTATGGCGGCGTATGTTTTCACTACAACAATGCGCCCGGGTGCATCTCAAGGTTCAAGATACGGAAGATGCAACTGGATGCTGAAGAAGTATGCTCGAAATACGCGAAAGGTTCCGACATGCCGTATGACGTTGTCAGGAACCTTGCGGACAAGGCATTCGTCATCGTCGACGACCCGTTCATAGCGGAGCTCGGCGTGTTCGGCCTGCACCACTACAACCGGATGATAGGCTCGGCTGACGCCAACGCCTACATCACCGAAGGAGAGTTCGACGCCATAGCGGTGATGGCTTCACAGCTCAGGGAAGGCCGTGACGACTTCATGATCTTCGCCATCGGCGGGAATGGCAACAGCGGACTGTCCTTCCTGCGTGAGCTCGGCATACGCACCCTCTGGTTCGTTCAGGACGCGCCGCACAAAAATGGCGATGACGTCGCCAAGCGTCTTCTCCTCAACAAAAAGAACTTCATAGGCGACTCCATCAACCGGCCGCTCGCGTACAAGATCTTCTGCTGGACGGCGGAGATGCTTGGCGGCGACCTCGATGAAGCCATACAGCTCATGGGGTACGACCGTGTGTTCAATTACCTGTACAACGAGCGGTCGTCTTTCTTCATCAACTCCTACAACTGGGTCCTGCGCAAATGCGACGCCGAGATAGCCGCCATGCGGCTGGACGTCGAGAACCAGTGCAAGGCCCTGGAAGATACCCTGGAGGACAGGAACAGAAAAGAGAACCTTGAAAACTCGCTGACCGCCGGCGTGGCGGCAACCGTCAAGAACTGGTTCGGCTGTGTTCACGAGCAGGTGGACAGGCTCACCTTCATCCAGAAGTACACGATGTCGGAAGGCATCGACTTCGAGAAGCTGCAGGAGGTGAACACGTCCATCTACGCCCTGGATACGGTGGACGGGGCCGTGGCCCGGCTCAGGGATGCCCTGCGCGAGCATATCGAAGTCGTGTACTACGAATCCACAAAGGCCGGGAGCCAGTTCACCCTCTGGTCCCGCACGGAGTTCGAGACCGCGTCCATCCCCATGAACGATTCCGGCATGGAACTCGTCCTCTCCCAGTATCTGGGAAAGGACGTGCTTGTCTGGGCCAAGCAGCTTCTCAACGGCAGCCCGCTGCTTCTCGGCAAGAGCTCGGGAGACGAGATAACCGACCAGAAGCGCATCCAGCAGAACATCCTCTTCCTGCTCCGGCGGACCATGCTCAGCATGGTGTCGGAGAGCAGGCAGATCAGCAAGCTGCGGATCGTCGGGCAAGGTATCCACTACGCGGACCTTCCCGGGGCCAAGGCGGACAGGCATGTCTACTTCGTCAACGGGACGCGGGTGTTCCGCGGGGAGTTCAACCCCTCGTCGGGGGCACCCATCGAATGGGAGTTCGTGAACAGCGCTGTGGACGGCAACCTGCTCTTCACGCTGCACCCCGGCAAGAAGTGGTCCGAGGTGGAGGACGTGGCCGAGCTCTACGCCGGTACGCAGGTGGACCTGCGCTCCCTCTTCGGACAGGTACGGGATATCCTGGATGGCTGGAAATTCGAGCATCATGACGTGATGCGCGATTACCTGGCGGCGTGGATACTCTCCCTGCCGATCCAGAGAGCCATGGGGATGGTGAACATCACCTTCCTGACCGGTGAGTCGACATCGGGCAAAACGAGCCTCGTACGCGGCCTTCTGGGCGGTTACGGCAGCTCCGGCTACGATGTCCCGTACATCGTGGAGTCCGCCAAGTACTCTTCCGACGCGACGGCGGCGTGGATCTACCAGGAAATGGACCAGACCGCCCTGCTCCTCAGCCTCGACGAGGCGGAGGCCAGGCAGGACAACGCGCACAGTTCGAGGGTGGCGGACATCCAGCAAATGATGTTCTCGATACCCACGGGCGGCGCACGCATGTCCAGAGGCGGCTCATCGGCGGACCAGCGGGCGGACTACTTCCTGCAGATGCCCGTCATCATGGCGGCCATCAACATGTCGTCAGACCCGGTGTTCCTGACCCGTGTGGTGGTCATCTACACGCAGAAGGACCTCCAGCGGCGGAACATCGGCGACTACATCGCCGACAGGTTCACGGACACCCAGATACAGCGCATCAGGACGGGGATAACCACAGGCATGCTCTCCCACCTTCCGGAACTCCGCCGGAGGATGCTTGACCTGCGTGGCAAGCTTTCCCGGGTCGAGACGTCCACGAAGGTGACGAGCCGGTATGTGAACTCGCTGTTGCCGGCGCTCGTGGTGTACGACTTCCTCGGGTTCGACGCCGTGAACATGTTCCGCTGCATGGTCGACAACAACCGGGCGCTTCTGGAAAGCCTGAACTACCAGGATTTCCAGTCCGAGATCCTCAACGCCGTACTCTATTCGGAGGGAGTGAAGACGATGCTGGACGACAATATCGCCGGCTTCTCTTCGCCCAAGGCTCTCATCATGAGCGGGGATTTCCACATCCTGAACAACTCCGGCTGTGGCGTGAAGATCCTTCCCGAAAAGAAATGGATAGTCATATTCTGGCGTGATGCCAAACAGACACTCCTTCGTACGACCGTCTACAGAAACATGTCGGAAGCCGCCTTGAGGGAATCCATCGCAAAGAATGTGTATGTCATCACGGATATCACACCTGATGACCACAAATATATCGTAGAAACATTAGGACGTGGAGACATAAAGCATTCCTCCGGGTATTCTGTCATCAACTCCGCATATCTTCTTACTGATGAGCAGCAAGAAAGAATGCTTTCCGGATTCTCTGGAGGAAATAATGGTGGAAATAATAGAGGAAATAATGGTGGAGCCGGAAACGATGCTAAAAAAGGAAATGGAAACGGTAGAGGGAAAAGAAATGATAATGGAAGCTTTGATTATGCCAGTCAGGAAATACCTGTTGATGCCTATGAAAGTACACCAGAATGTGACGTAAACAATTCCATGAATGGTTCCCTAAATGGTTCCGGTAATGATGTTAGGAACACACGGATGCGGCCGGGAGCCGCGCCATCGGAGGACCTTCAGTTTTCCCTGTGACCATACGAAGCGCCCGGCGAAATCCGGGCGCTAAACTTTTGTCCACCGAAGGACAATTCTTGCGAAGACAGGAGGAAATTCATGTCTGTACCAGCACTTTGTCAGGAATGTCCCCTATGCGGCAGGCCGCGGATGGCTGCCGCGCATTTCCAGAAGCCGGATGTCCTCTTCGTGGGGGGATATCCCCTGGAGACCGACGTGAAAAACGGGGCCTTCATGGGGAAAAACAGCAGTCTGCTGAGGAAGCTCATCCAGACGATGCAAAGCAAAAGGAGCCCGGGAGACCAGCTGCTCATCGATTACGCCTATGCGTGCCAGTGCAGCCCGGCCTATGACTACGAAAAGAAGAAATTCCAGATATCGGCCGAGGAAATAAAACGCTGCTCAAGGTACCTGCGCGAACGCATCGACCGCACGCTTCCAGCGGTCATCGTGGCCATGGGCGCTGATGCCCTCAGGGCCCTGGAATTCAAGGGAAACCAGCGGGACATGCGCGGCGGGATCTACCACTTCATACGCGGCGACGGCACCAGGGTGCCGGTCGTCGCCACCTACCATGTGGTCGAAGTGGCCAAATCCCCCGGCCTGGTGCCGACCTTCCAGAAGGACCTTGAAAAAGCCTTTACTCTGGCCAGGGATGGCATGGCCGATGCGGAAATGGACATCAGCACGCCCACGACGGTTGGAGCGATCCTTGAAGCTCTGGACGGTGTCCTGAAGGTCGCGGCTGCGCGGAAGAAGGAGACGGGGCGTCCCCTGGGCCTGTCGGTGGATACGGAAACGACGTCCCTCACGCCCCATGTGCGGGAGGACAGGGTCATCGCCGTGTCTATGTCCTGGGCCAGGAATACCGGCCTCGCGTATCCCTTCGAACACCGGGCCGTCCCGTTCACCGCGGACGAGTCCGCAGCGATCCGGAAGAAGACGGAGGAAGTGCTTTCCAGCCCCGACGTGGCGCTGATCTACGCCAATGCCAAGTTCGATATCCAGTGGCTCAAATACCACTATGGGCTGGATGTCGGCCCGCTCCGATACGACGTCATGCTCGCCGAGCATGTCCTCGATGAGGACAAGAAGGGGGAGTACAGCCTGAAGGACATCACCCGGGACCGCTTCCCGAGCATGGGCAAGTACGAGGAGGAGCTGAAGGCCCATCTTCAGGAAGTCTGGGGCGCCAAGGATGCCGGGGTGGACGAGCTGCTCGCGGAGCACAAGCGGCGCTCCGACAAGGCGGTCGTCGACTGGTGGGTCGGCCTTGACCGGGAGCGGCGGCTTTCCCTGCTCAGCGACTGGGTGACGGAAGGGTATCTCGCTCTTGCCGACACCACAGGGCTGCATGAGGTGAAACGTCGCAAGTTCAGGGGGGAGATGGTCATCCCCAAAAAGTACCAGCAGGCCGTCGCGAAGCTGCTCGCGAACGTCCCGCAGGAGGAGTTGCCGGAAGAGGCCCGCATCCCGGCGCCGGAGATACCGGACGACCTGCGCGTGCACTCGTACGAGGATGCCGATATCGGTATCCTGCTGCGATATGCCGCCATCGACGCCCTGACGACGCGCATGATCTGCGAGGCACAGAATGGTGACTTCGTCCGGGACATCGTCCGTGTACGAAACATGGAGGCATCCCTGGGCCGCAAGGTACCGGCGCTGACATGCCGCCAGGCCATGGACAGGATCACCATCCCGCTGTGCGAGTGCATCGCCCACATGGAATATCACGGAGTACGGCTGGATCGTGAGAAGGCGAAGTCTTACCGGGACATCCTGGTGGAGAAGATAGCCGAAGCAAAGGACATCATGTTCACGGAGGTCGGGCGGAAGTTCAACCCGAGTTCGAGCGCGCCTGATCTGGGGAAGATCCTCTTCAACGAAATGAAACTGCCCGTACTGAAAAGTACGGACTCCGGGGCGCCCAGCACGGACGCCGAGACCATCAAAGAACTGTCGGACCGGTTCGACCTGCCGTTCCTGGGCAGCCTGCTGGTTTACCGCAAGCTGGACAAATGCCTGCATACGTACATCGACAACTGGCTCGACATGAGCCGGTATGATGGACGCATCCATGCGAAGTTCAACCAGATAGGTACGGCGACGTACCGGCTCAGCAGTTCCAACCCTAACCTGCAAAACGTCCCGTTCGCACTCAAGGAAGCGAATCTGAACCTCAAGGCATTGTTCATACCTGACAGTGATGATTATGAACTCTATGACCTTGATATCAGCAACGCGGAGATGCGTGTGCTGACGGGGTACAGTAAGGACGAAGCTCTCACGGGAGCTTTCAATCACGGGAAAGACCTGCACTGTCTTACTGCTGCGGGTATTTCCGAATATACATATGATGATATCAAGGAGCACAAGGAAGACAAAACGACTGACCAGTATCGCAAGCGCCAGCTTGCGAAGAAGGTCAATTTCGGTACAATCTATTGTATGAGTCCTGACAGGCTCAAACAGCAATTATGGAGTGAACTCCGTATTGATGAATCAATTGAGCAATGCCAGGAGTATCTGGACAAGTTCTTCGAGACGTATCCAGGCGTGCGTCAGTATATCGAAGAGACAAAAAGGATGATCCGCAGGTACGGATTCACCTGGACGTACACAGGCAGGCTCAGACGTTTCGCCATCGCGGCGTTCAGCCGGTCGCAGATGTCACGGTTCGAACGGCAGGGCGTCAATGCCCGTATCCAGACGACGTCTTCAGACCTCGTCATGTCGAACCTGATCGACTTGCAAAAATGGCTCCTTCCGCTTGGCGGACGTGTCCTGCTTACTGTCCACGACTCGCTTCCTTTCCAGCTTCCCAAAGGGAACGACGGGGTCAAGAAGGAGCTGGACAGGATCATCATGGAGAATACGGCACAGCGTGCTCCCTGGTTACCCGTGCAGTGGAAGTACGATGTCGGCAAGGGCCCCAATTACGGGGATACGCATGGCAACGTCGAATAGTCAAAAAATCGTCGTATCCATGTTATAAGAAGACGGAATGACAGGAAGCCTGCCGGTCATTCCACGTTCGTGGCATGGTAGACAAATGAGGTGAATGTGCGAGCACAAACATCAGAAGACACCTTTTCCCGTCTGGCTGAAAAGTTCGAGGGCAAAGAGGTGCGTGTCTACCTGGCGAATGGTGCGATCCTTTCCGGTCGCATCACTTTCAAGGACGGGTGGGTGGAAGTCACCGAGGTACGCAGCGGCAAAAGCTCGTTGTGCAACCTCAACCATGTGATTTCCATCTCCCGTATGTAATCCAATGTTTCGCAAGCCGTTCGGCCTGGACAGGAAACCTGTCCACACAAGGTCCCCGATCGCGGAGCGATCTGGGAATGGACCACCCTCCGACCTGGATGGAGCACAGGAAACATGGAATACATCAACGGCATTTCGCAAGTACGGATCCTTCGGGAACGTGCGGGCCGGGAAACCCGGTCAATGTTCAGTCTAGGCCGATTAAGCCGCTCCGGTCCCCTGTGGGGGAACCTACGCGAGCTTATACGGCCGGGGTGCATGCGCACACAGGAAATGTCCGTGAACAGGCTTTCGGATCGTTGCTTTGGTACTGCCATACCATGGTCGCGGAAACCGCGACACCTGCCGGCCTTCGGATCACGACGGCGACCAGGCTCCGGCTTCACAGCCTGCGCCTTAGCGCCTCTGTGATCCCAAGAGAATACAGAACGGTCCGAAAATCAAAGGGGCCGGTACGACAGTATTGTCGTACCGGCCCCAAATACGTCGAGGTCTTTTGTTTTTAGCCGGTCGTCAGACGGTGGCCGTGAATCCCATGCGACCGCTCAGCACCCTGCATCCGAACCAGCCGAAGACCATGCTGTGGAGCGAGTCGTCAGGATTCGCCGGACCATGCCGCCAGACACGCTTGCTCACGCCGCGATCTTCCCCGATGACCTCCTGCCGTATATTCAGGATGTCCCTGGCGAACGGCTCGAACTCCTCCCAGCGGAACGTACGGACATAGCCCGCTTTCATGTCCATGAAGAAGGCGTCGATGATAGCCGTCCTGTTGACGGTATAGCGCATGGACCTCTCATCCCATTTGTAGGGGGCCGAGGCATCGGAATACATGATCGGGATAAGGCGCATGTGGGCCGGTATCTTGCCGGACAGGGCCGACATGGCGAAGTTGCCGCCGCCGTGGTCGCCACAGACCATGTGGACGCCGAACCGTACAAGCCACATGGCGATGTCGTCCACATGGTTGGCCGGCTCCCCCTCGCCGTAGATCTTTCCGAAGATCTTTTTGTAAAGGGGCTGCTCAGGGTAGCAGGCATAGATGCTGAGGACGGTGCGGCTCACCCCCAGGACGCCACCCCCACCCCAGTCGATGCCGGCGACGATGAACCTGGCGCCGCTCCCGTTCTCGGGGCACAACCTGTCCATAAGGGGCAGGGAGGGGATGCACATGGCCCGTACCATCTCCGGCGTGATGGGCGATGTGCCCTCGCCGTTGGGCAGGCCCATGACTTCGTTGTCGAACTTGACCTCCGAGTAGACCTCGCGCTTTTCCAGAAGGCGCTTCCACTTCTCTTCGGAGTTGCAGTGCATGGGCATGATGATCTGCGGTATCCAGTAGCCGTCGGCGAAAGGTTTCCTGTCCTCCGTGCCTGGATTGAACGGTATCCATACGCCTGAGAACGTGTCGAGCGCGTGGCCGCATTTCTTGCAGATGAGCCCCCTCAGGCCGATGTTCTCGTGCGAGGGCCTGTTCCATGTATTGCAGCCCTCGCACTTGATGCACCAGGTATTCTGTGTTGATTCCCCCCAGAGGAACTCCAGAGGCGTGTTCAGGCTCTTGCTCGTCCCGGCATAGGTGAAGCGCGGACTTGGGGCCGCCGACAGGCATTCCTCGGCGTCGATCATGGCGTCCCAGAGCATGTCCTGGACTTCGTCGAGGTACATGTCCTGTCCGGAACGTCCGCGGACACGGTCGGCCGATTCCGAGAAATAGCTCATGATGATCTCGGCGTAGTTGGACAGGAACTTGTTGTAGACGTTGTCGATGATCCCCTTCCCCTTCAGCAGGTTGTGGTACACATAGGGGCTTTGCTGCAGCATGGGGTTCAGCTTCGATGTCGAGAACGAGGCTGTCTGTGCCGCGGACGAATTGCAGTAGATGACCTGCTTGTAGGGGGACGTCGTGACGCGCGTGATGATGTCGGAAGCGATCACTGTCGTTTTCGACACCTGGCGCCCGGAGCGCATGACGCGCCTGGGGTGTGGTGAATCGAATACTCGCACGAACATGGGATAGTTGCGCAGGGAATACGGCTCCCCCTGAAGGCGCAGCAGTTTCTGCGCCATCTCGGCGACCGTGTAATCAGTCTGTACCTGTCGCATCATCCATCCGGGTGTAAGGCAGTGTGGGATCGTAGAGCAGAGCGCCGATCATGCGGCGTACGAGCAGCGTGGCTTCCGTGTCGGTCTCCAGCATCCTGATACTGTCGTCGGCAAGGAAACTCTCGGCGTCGGCCTTGTTCGTATTCTTCGCGAAATCGCTGATGACGTCGAGGATGTGTCCGTGCTCCTTCCGTAATCTGGAATCTTTCCGCAACCCTGTGAGTTCATCGAGCATGTCCTGGGCGAAGGCCAGGTTTTTGGGCAGGATGGTCCAGTCGCGGAAGCGGGCGACGCTCGCCACATAGCCGGGCACCTCGCCCGTGAAACCGCAAGCCATGTCACCGTGGACGGCGTGGAAGATCTTCATGATCTGGTCGACGGCGTAACACATCTCTTCCACTTCCGGCGGCTGGATGACGTCCATCACGCAGATGTTGTTGGCGAAGGCGTTGACGGTCTTCTCGAAGGCGGCGGCTGACTCGAACACGGCCCCGCTGTTGGCGGCCACGGCCTGCACGGCAAGAAGCTTGTCGACGGCGGCGTCGGAAACGTCGGAGCGCAGCTCAAGCAGCAGGGTCTCCGGCTCCCACGAGAGCCAGGCGTCACTCTCGAAGACGTGGTCGCATGCCAGGTAGATGTCGAAGGGGTGCGCGGCCAGCAGGGGGTCGCGTTCCCGCATGAGGGCCACGGTCTCACTGGGCATCGCCGTTCCTCTCCCGTTCCGTCTCTTCGGTCTCCGTCGGGCGCGCGCCGCCGAAGAGCTCGAGGAGTTCCGCAAGGCGCTCCGTATCTATCCGCCCATCCCCATCTTCAACCTCTTCCAGCGCTCCGGGGCCGAAGCGGCCGATGATGTCGGATTTGTCCATGGCCCTGGCCACATCCCCGGCTTTGCGTCCGTCATCGGCGGCCATCTTCGCTTCGGACGCGAGTTCCCCGGCCGTCTTCAGGCGCATGACGCTGTGCCAGGCATCGGGGATGCTCCGGCTGAACCTTCCCCGCTCAAGACCGCATGCTTCGTCGGCCAGGCAGACCGCCCCGGCCAGTTTCATGAGGTCGTCCCTGGAAAACGCCGTCACATCACAGGAACGCAGTTCTGAGGCAAGGACGGCATAGCCGGAGCTGTCCTCACCCATCCTGTCCATGGCCACCTTTCGCAGCAGGATCTGTTCGGCCATGTCCTCACGCGGGACGACATGTACTCCGGTGTACAACCTGACCTCGTCAGGAACGTCAGCTCCCATTTCGGACGCCACCTTCAGGAAATTTTGGGCGAACGCCACCCTGTCACGCCCGGAGAGCTGCCGGTATCCGGTGGAAAAATCCTTGCCGGCCTGAACCAGCTCGCTTTCACAGGCAACTTTGCACTGGGGCAGGAGTTCATGGATCACGGGGACGGCGGCGGCCTTCTTCTCCAGGGGGCGCATGGCGGCGTTGACGCTCACACCGTGCAGGATCTCGAAGGTCCTGAGACGTTCATCGATCCTCCCGGCCAGGTCGGCTGCGATCTTCTCGCGCTGCCCTTCGAAATAGATGCGGCTAAGGATGGTGTCTTCCGGCGTGTCCGTCGGGAAGCTCGCCGTTTTGTCCAGCGGCTCCGGACGCTCCATGCTGAAAAGGGTGTTCATGGCGGCTTCGGCCAGATCCTGGTCATCCAGACGTTTGGCGATCTTGACAAACGCCGCGCCTGACCGGTCCGTGCGCTGGTCAACGATGGGATGCTGTTTTACTGCGGAATGCTGTTTTGCTGTGGACATGGCAACTCCCGGATTTTTGGAGATATTTGGGGAAAGATTGTCCGTCGGGAATCCGTCTTTTCAACGATTGCTTGTTATAAGCAAGTGATGGCAATGGGCTTGTACAACAAAATACTAAACGGAGGTGATCCCATGCTCCAGTCAATCGACATATGTCTTGATGAACAACAGCCTGAGACGAGGCTTGTCAGGTTCGAATCGTGCAGAAATATATTTTTGGGAACAACATCAAATGATGAAAGAAATGTGCTCTACACAAAAGTGACATTTAATGCAGACGATTTTGAAGGAAGGATAAATAGAAAGAAAATAACACTTACATTCATAGATGTTGATATGTATGAAAAAAACAAGGACAGCGTTCTTGATTTTAGTCCTGTTTTTATCGTGGCGAAAGGTGTGACATGGAGATTTGTAAGGTCATTGAAAAATGAAGTCAGAGACAGATTCATAATGTTTTCTATGGACAAGTATCTTGTAATGCAGCTTAATTTCGACGGATACAGATTTAAACCATACGGAATTGAATTTGATGGTGCGGCATACTCAAGGAGTAGAAAACCAAAAATATCAATACATGATCTTGAGATTATTGATCTCATCTATTTCGGCAAGATAATTCCGAAGATGGAGAATCAGACAAGATTATATTCGGTACTCGGTAATCTGGATATCAAGATGCCGGATATCGAACGGGCTATCAGTGCGAACACTTCGGAAAAACATTCCATCCTGTGAGGGAAAACGTCGTGGAAATAACGAGAACCCATATCACCGGTGGGGCGGCCAATCCCGTCAGCCACATTGAAAACTGGTACGATCTTGCCGCTGTGCTTGGTCTGAAAACGGGGACCCTGTCGTATGCCTTGCGGGAGAGGGACAAACTTCAGACGAAGATAAGGCTCGGTGACCGTACCGTGTACAAATCAGGAAGGGCATTAAAAGTCATCCAGAGCAGGCTGACCACGCTTGTAGAGCCGCTCTTCGATGCGCTTCCAGGCAACGAATGCGCCCTCGCATACCGCACCGGAGTCTCGGCGACGGACCGGATACGGGAGATCCCCCATGCGAGGATGCTCGTGACCTTCGACATCAGGAAGTATTACGACAACGTGACGCTCCGGCACATCGAGGAGTGCCTGCGTGGATGCGGGTTCCGCACGCTCGGAGCCAGACTGGTCGGCAGATACTGTGTTGTCAGGAGGGAAGGGCGCTGTACGCTTCAGCAGGGAAGCCCCGTGAGCCCGGCGATCTCGAACATCGTCGGGCATTTTTATTTCGATACACCGATCAGGGCATGGCTTGGATCGGAGTACCCGGATGTGCGCGCGACCTATGTCCGCTACTGTGACAATATCGCGCTTTTCCTGCATGACGGGGTTCCGGAAGGATTCACGGACAAATTCAAGTCATTCGTCAGGGAGACGTTCAGGAGCGGCGGGTTCCGTACGCACAAATGGAACTGCATCACCGACTCCAATCCGGTGAAGAACCAGAAGTTCCTCGGCGTCGTCCTCAATGCCGAAGCCCGCGTGGAATTGGCCGTCGTCGACAGGCTGCGGGCCATCCTGTTCAACTGGTGCCTGTTCGGAGGGCAGTGCACGGCCGACAGGTTCATGTCCGAGGAGGGGATCCAGCTCAGGGACTTCATGTTCGACGGCATGAAAGTAGGAAAGCTCCGGCAGATCATGCGCGGGCATATCAACTATGTGAAGCGCATCAACAGCAAGCATGGCTTATGGCTCGACAAGCTCCTGGGCGCGGCGTTGTATCTTGACGAAAAAGGCATGCCCGCCTGCGCCAATGATGAAATGTTCCGGCGCGTGAAAAAGTACAAGGACTGCAACGAGTCCTACGATGACTTTATGGCCGGCATCGCATCGATCACAGGCTAATATACTTATATTGTTGCAAAGCTCCTAAACAAGTAACGGATGGCGGACAATCTCTGTCTGACTTCGCCATACTTGTTTAGGAGCTTTGCGTTGGAAGAGAAAACAGTTGCCGGACACGATGCAAATTCGTGTGTTTCAATCCACAGTCGCCCCGTCCGCCGACTGACTCCGCGGCCGACGGACAGGGGTCGTGCGGATTGCCCCTCCCTGAAGGAGGAAGTCTCAAGCCACAAAGGAATTTTTGATGAAGAGGCGAAAAACCGCGAAAGGCTCGCAGGTGTCTTTCAGCGCATACACAGACGGCACACGGCGCGGAAGGTGCATGACCGCACGCCGTACACCGCATGCCGCAAGTGTGGTGCCATGGCCTGGGAACAGGCCTACGATGACTGGTACTGCTTCCGGTGCGGGAATCGTGGCTACTGGCACGGCGCCGGTGCGGAACGTGAGTTCGTACAGGGGGGCGCGCATGGAGCCTGATGCCAATCGGATATTTGTTGGCATCGACCCCTCGTCACGCAATACCGGCGTCGTCTGTCTGGACGGGGATGGGCGTCTGGTGGCCGCGGTCAACGGACGTGATTTTTTTAGCCCCGGGAAAGAAGCCTACGACATCAGGCGCCACGCTGCCCAGGCGTCCGGCATCCGCGATTTCCTGTCGGCGTTCTCCATAGCCGCCATAGCCTGCGAGGACTACTCCTTTGGGAGCGTCCACCGTGCCTACACGCTTGCCGAGTTCAACGGCATCCTCAAGGCCGGCCTGCTCGATGTCTTCGGCGGTATCCCGATTTTTGTGGCCCCTACCGTTAACAAAAAATTCGGCACGGGAGACGGCAGGGCAGGGAAGGAAAGCGTCATGGAACGCGCTGGAAAAGAGTGCCCGGACTTGCTGAAGCTGCCTGAAAAACAGCTGACGTCAGACGTTTGTGACGCGTGGTCATTGGCGAAACTCGCCTGGTATGTCGTCGGGCCGGAAAAGGCCGCGAAAGCGGATTTCGGCAGTGACCTGCTCAGGACACGGCTGGAGATCGCGGCATCCGTCAGGGAAAAAATACGGGATATTTAAAGAAAATTGAAACAGGAACCAAACAGGGAACTGTATAAGGAGGAAAATAAATGTCTTTGAACGGACATACGCATGGTTCATCCCGGGAAGGATACGGTGAGGAATGTCAGGACTCCCGCACGAAGCTCGTGCTGGTCATGTGCGACATGAAGAAGGGGGCGTTCGACTTCATAGGCGAGGAGCTCCCCAGGCCGTATTCCGGAAACGTCCGGTTGCGCAACGCCCTGGTGCTCGCCTACGGTGAGAAGCTCGTCCTTGAGCGTCTGGACGACCTGCACGTCCCGAAGGGCATGATCGACCTGGCGTATACGGAGACAGTCGTGGAGATCCCTTCGGACTGTGTGGCGTATACCGTCACCTTCCCCGCCGACTCGGCCTGCGAGCTGGCAAGGATGTACGGGGACTTTTTCACTGTGCCTGTGCATTAGGCAGAACGGAAAACCGGCAAACCTTAACGCGATGGTGCCGGATTGTCAGCTCAATCCAGAAAGTCGATCACGCCACTGGGCACATTGTTCCCCGGTGGCAATGGGTCACGGTAACGCATGGTTCGCGCCTGTTCGGCCAGGGTTGGCAGGCGCACGGCGATAGTTCCCCGGGAGTGCTCCGAAGGCAGACCGAACTCCCGCACGCCGTTGACACTTTTTTCGTAAAGACGGACAAGCCAGCCGGTTTGCCCGTCTTTTTTCATATCGAATGTCGACCAGGTGGCCATATGAACGCCTTATTGGATGACGGTGGCGCGGACGTCCCGGCAGATGACGGAGACGGTGGACGTGACAGGCACGGCCCGGCGCCAGGTGATGGTCGTGGCCCTGTCGCCGTCGCTGCCGGAGGCCTCGTCGTAATCGACGCCGCGCACGCACAGCAGGCCGTCCACGAACACCTGCAGGCCGTTCCCGCCGACAAGGTATTGGGGGACGGTATACGTATCGCCATCCGCGTATTCTTTCAGACGGGTACCCGGCAGGGAATCGGCGCGTTCCGTAATCACGCCCAGGCCGTAATCGAGCATGGCGGACTGGACGATCAGCCGCATGAGGTCCTTGACGGTCACGATGGTCCCGTCAAGGATGCCCGCGTTCTGGAGCCCGCTCACCGGAATCTCGATCCGTATGTCGTGGGACGGGTCGATGGTGTCGTTGAAGCGGATGTAGTCCGAAAGGTCTCCGGCCTGTCCGGCCTCGACATACTGTTCCCGTTCCCCGGCCTCGCAGAGGATGCCGTCAAGGAAGACGCGGAGCTGACCGGCGCCCACGATGTATTTCGCAGGCAGCTGGAACTTTTCGTTCGCCGGGACGGCCTCTTCGCGTGAGCCGGCCGCGGACGTGAAGATATGCGCCGTCCACGGCTCTTCCAGCTGTGTCAGACGGCTGTCGGTACGGTTCATGTACCAGTTGAACCACTCGTGGGGCGGGACTTCTTTGATCCAGCCCTGTTTCTGCTTGTCGGTGCTGGGGGCGGCCACGTTGTTTTTCGGGGCTTCGGACGCCCAGATGACATTTGCCTGCATGTCTAATCCTCAAGTTTTGATGTGAACAACGCGGCGCCGAAACCAGCGGATCTCTCCGCGCCGTAGAAGCCGAACCGCAGACGGTCGGCCGCCAGGGTGTTGAAGCTTGCATCATTGAAGCCTGTCGCCCGCAGGGCGCCCAGGAAGCCGAAAAAGATCTCGATCGGGACAAGGCTGAAGTCTGTGGGCTCCGACCAGGCAGACCACTCACCGATATCGGACTGGTGCCGGCAGGCGACCGTGTACGCGCCGTTGACCGGCAGCGTGCCCTGGTCGATCAGGTCTATGGGCGCCTGTCTGCCAGTAGTGAACGTGACCACAGGCGTGCCCGTGGCCTTGTCAGAGATGCGGTATTCCGTCTTTGTGAACGGGTCGCGATAGGCATTGAAGTACCCGGTGTTGTCCAGCACCAGCAGGTCGCGAAACACCTGCTGGTTGGGGGTGGGGCTCGTGATGTCCGGCGTCCTGATGGTGCGCACGCTCTGTTTCACCGGGGTGGAGAACAGGGCCATGTGCTTCACCCGCACGCCGGGAGCATTTTTCGTGACGGTCACACGCAGCTGCGTGAATCCGCCGTCGACAAGGTAATATTCGTCGAACCACTGCTCATCGGCCGTCATGGAGACCTTGTGCAGCGTGGCGTCCTTCCACGCGCCGGAAACGCGGCCGTCACGGTACTGGACGGCCAGCTTTCCGGAACCGGTGTCACGGCGTATGACGAGCGTGCCGCGCGGCGACTGTTCCAGCACGGTCGTGATCTTGGAGTAGTACACGGCTCCCGGGGCGCCCGTAGCCAGTCCTTCCGCGATCTCCCAGTCCGTGTAGCCGAGGATCGCCGGTGTCCGGTAGGTATTCTTCAGCACGTCCTTGAGGATGATGCGGCCCTTGTCCAGCAGCTCCCTAATCTCGACTTCCTCGGCGCTGGCGCCGTCGGAGATGAGCAGGCGCATGCCCCGGCGCAGACCGGACGAATCCGTCACATCGACGCTGTCGTCGTCGGCGACCGCGCAGGTGACCGTGCGGTTTTCGATGTCCCGCATGATGAGGTCACCGGTCCACATCTCGAATTCGAAGCCGAAGTCCGCGTACTTCCAGTCCAGCAGGACCGTCTTCGTCAGGCCGTGGATGAGGATGCCGTCATTGCCGATGACGTCGACGACGTCCTTTTTCAGCTCCCCGACTTCTTTTGTGGCTCCTTCCAGCGCCAGGGTGACCGTCTTCAGCGGCACCTCGAACAGCAGCTTGCTCTCGTCGATGGCCGCGTCGTCAGCGACCATGTCGTTGGTCACCTGATGCCGTCCGCCTTCCGTGTGCTCGGCCTCGGCGCTCTGTTTCAGGAAAGCGGTACGCTGGACTATCTGCGTCGGCTGGATGTTGATGACACCGTCCTCGCCACCGAGGATGGCATCCGTCTTCTGGATGCGGTAGATGTCATCCACCCAGCGGGCTTTTTCTCGAATCTCTGCCATGAGTTACACCGTGGGATCCATGTGGATAAAGATATCGGACCAGCGGGAGACGCTGCCTTCCGTGTCGGCATGCCGGATGCGCAGGTACAGGGTGGGCGCATCAGCCAGCTCAGGAGGCAGGGGAAAGGTGATGCTCCCGTCTTCCATGTCTTCCGCCGGGATGGTGACGCTGTAATCGTCATCGCCCATGTACACGGATGCGGACACGGTGGCTTCCATGTACGCTATAGGGATTCCATACAGGGTTCCGTATTTGCTTCCCCTGATGGTTATATTCCCGTCGTGACGTGAGGCGGAAAAGATCTCCGGCTGCCTGATGTCCTCGATCCAGGTCACGGCGACCACGGGGCGCACGACGATGTACCGGACTTTGAAAGGATACGTCCCGCCTGTGTAGCGCAGGCGGATGGTCATCGTGCCCTGCGGCAGGACGAAATTGTCGTCCACCGTCCCGTCGGAGTATTCACGTCCGGGGAGAGGCTCGGCGGTGCGCCATACGGAGCTTCCCGCCAGGCGGTATTCCGCCGTTGCCGTTATCTCACCGCTGTCACGGCAGACGATCAGCCTGCCCGAAGAGGCGTCCGCCAGCACGTCCAGCTCTTTCGAGATGTAGGTGAAGTCGCCGTTGGCCACGGCGCCGGTCAGGCTATCCGGATCCGCCAGCAGGTTGGCAGCCGCGAGGAAGCCGCTGTCGCGCGTGATGTGCAGGCGCTCCGTGCAGCGGATGCGCCTGTCGGTAAGGATAGACATGATGACGACTTCTTCGGGCCTGCCGCCATCCTCGTCGCATACGACGTACGACTTGCCGGTTTCGAGACCGGCCGTGCTTTCGACGTCCAGGGATTCGTCGCCGTCGATCTCTCCCAGCAGCTTCGTGGACATGAAGTGCATGGAAGTCACGCTGTCCGTGAACAGCTCGTACGCGCTGCGGTTCCCGGAGTATTCCTGGCTCAGCGGGATGAGGCGTATCATGGCACCGGAGAAGGACAGGCTCACGTCCTGCATCATGTCGGCGCGGGTACGAAGCTCTTCGGCGGTGAGCATGACTTTGCCGATGGCCGTATACAGATCCTTCGTGCCGTGGTCCAGAGCGAGACGGTCTTCCGGGATGTTGATGCCCGGCTTGAAGTCCTTGTCCTTCAGGGCATGATGCCCCTCAAGGCTGTGTCCGGTCTCCAGGAACTTCCTCAGATACAGCGTACGGTCACCCAGCTGGAGCCACTGGATGTTCGATGGTCCGTCTTCACCAGTGACTGGGTCGTAGCCCAGCACCCTGTCCGTGATGGCCAGCTGGCGGATGTATTCATCCCACACCGGCTCGCAGGGAAGAGCGAATGATATCTGAGGCTCAGGCATTGCTCTCTTTTCAGGCATCGCTTTCTCAGGCATTGCCGCCCTCCATGCTTCCGCGGCTGTACTGGGCGCTTTCCGACCAGAGGGAGACATTGCCGTCGTCCGCCCTGTAGCGGGCGCGCCACCATACGGACTCCCCGGGGGCCACGGGATGCGCGGCGAGCACGGTGTCCTCCAGGCCCCAGACAGGCGCTGGGTCGCTTGAGGCCGGGAGCGTCACGGTCTCGACGGAGTCGGCGAAGTAGTTGTCCGGCGCGAACTGGATCTCCGTGCCGGCATGCTTCGCGTCGTACAGGGCGCCGAAGCGCTGCAGCCTGAAGTCGGGCGCGATCACCACAGGGGTGCGCACGGTACTGGGCAGCACGCCCGTCGTGGTGGACATCAGGACGATGTGGTCGACGCCGGTGTCCTCCAGCGCGGTGATGCGGAAAGCCAGGCGCCCGCCGGGGACGTCGTATATGGAACGGTAATCGCCACTGACCAGATCCATGTAGGTTCGGGTACAGGGCACTTCCGTCCAGTCGGTGGGGCTGTCGCTTTCCCGGTGGTATTCGACCATGAAGCGAACGTCTTCCTTGTGGCTGATGATGAGGCTGCCCTGTTCGATGCCGTCGAGCAGCGTCGTCAGCACGGTCATGTACGTGGCACCGGCATCAGCTTCCGCCTTGTTCCCGGCATATCTCCATGCGCTCTTGGTGAGCACGGCCGTATCGTTCGTGGAGAACTGCATGATCTCGTGCAGCAGCACACGCCGCCCGGTAAGGATCTCCTTGATGGTCACCTGCTGTTGCATGCCGGTCGTGCGGTCGATGATGAGGTAGGCTTCCCCGGAAGCGATGGTGGCCGTGTTTTCCAGGTCGATGGAATCGTCACCGGCGATGGTCTCGATGACCCGTACATCCTGGAATGCGTCGCGCAGGGAGAAATTGTCCGTGAACAGCTCGAAAGCGTAGCGGGTGTAGCCGTACTCCCAGGACATCATCAGGGCGTCATAGATGGCCCTGAGCGGTGTGCCCATGGTGCCCGAGATGCTGTCCAGGCCCTGTTTGATACCGGCCAGGATGACATCCAGCCTGTCGATGCCCTCCCGTATCCGTCCGGTAGGCACGGAGAGGCGCAGCTTGCTTTCGGCGATGGCCGCCAGACGGGCGATGTGGTGCTCGCAAAGCAGGTGGGATCCGTCCGGCTGGTGGTCCATGGCCAGCAGGGCGCGCAGATACTGGGTACGCCAGGCAAGCTGTCGTGCCTGCACGTTGTTGATGCCGAATTCCCCGCCCATGACGGGGTCGGTGCGCTCGATGGCGTAGACCGGCGTGACCCAGACCGGCGACTCTTTCAGAACGTCCATTGGGCCCCCTAGAAGATGATGGACCACTCGCCGTCCACGGCGATGTCATTCGCCTTGTAGATGGCCTCGCGCGTCTTCCTCGCGAACAGGCTGTCGTCGTCGCACAGCAGGCCGTACTCGACGATATTCATGCCGTTGGCCTCCTCATAGCCAAGCTGCCACCTGAACCGTACGACGCCCGGTTCCGGAAAATCATGCCCCACGATGGCGTTGCGGTACATGCCCGTGATGACGGTATCCGCAGGGGTCGGCGTTTCGTCGTTGACGCCCACGGCAAAACGGGTGATGCGTTTGGACTGGTCGCCCTCGCTCACCAGCCTGGCAAGGGCTTCCCGTGCCGTGTTCACGATCATGTTGTGATCGCTGTACTCGCGGATGACCTTCCCCGACCGGTCGATGACCCGCATGGAAAAGACGCCCCGGAGGGGGGCCGTTTTGTCCAGGATGGAAAATTTAGCAGACATGGTAGCCTCTATGGTGGATTCACGTTGCTAAATATTGGGCGGGTGATGCCTTCCCCTTAAGGTCTTCGGGTGACTGTCACACGGAAGTCGTCATGCGTGGGCATGCATGCATCCGCGTATGCGCCGAACGTCACATGCCCGCCGTCCAGTATGTCATTGCCGAACAGCATGTGGTTCTCGCCGAAGCGGTATGTACCGTCGGCATGGGTCATGCCCGAGTAGGTCAGGACGACGTACCGGTCGAGGTAGGGAGACGTATCCCAGGAGTAGGTATCCTCAATGGTCCTGTGCCGGGCGAGTATCTCGAGGATGTCGCTCGTGTTGTCGTGGGACAGGTCCCAGCCTGTATCGTAAGGGATCGTCCCGTTGAGGAAGGCCGCGCCCGTGATGGTCTCCTGGTGGCGAAGCTGCTTTTCCGGCGCGCAGGTATACGACTGCCCGCCGTCGAAGCGCATCGGGACGGCGACGGCGTCCCTGCCGTGCGCCATGTGGGGATCCATGTAGTAATAATAGACGCCGTCGAAGCGTCGCGAGTGCCCGTAGTCGTATGCCGACGCCATGACCATGTCGGCATTCATGTCGTTGTCGCCATCCTCTGCCTTCTCCGTGTCGACGAACACGGCCCGGAACAGGGGCTCGACAAGAGGATAGAGATAGACGGGGAATCCGGACTCGATGATCTTGTGGAATTCCCGGACCTGTCTGAGATATGTCTGGTACGTCTCGAAAGAGACACCGATCTTCACATAGACGGTGTTGTACTTGAGCACCTTGTCCATGAGCTCCATCTTTTGCTCATGGCTCAGCCCGCTGTTCCCATCGAGCAGGGCATCGGGGAATATCGAGTGTTCCCACCATCCCGGTGCGTTGACGTAGTCGAGTACCTCGTTGAACGTGGCCAGCAGCGTGAACTGCGGCACGGTATCGCCAGGCTTTGCCGTCAGCTTCGAAAAGGCATAGGTGTAATATTTGGACTTGTCCGTTTCGATGCAGATGTACGGAGCCTCATCGATGATGCCGCGTTCAAGGTCGGCATTGACGTAGTAGCTGTCGACGATGGTCTCATCCCTGTACCGGGTATAGGGGACACCGTACATGATGTTGAGGACATCCGAGATGCTCTTTGTCGTCTTCGCGTTGGCATAGAAGCGCATGAGCGCCGAGACGAACCACTTGTACTGCTCGCCGTCATTCGACTTCCGGTACAGGAACCGCCCGTAACGGTTGTAGATGACCGTGCTGGACAGGGCCAGGTCACAGGCCCAGAGCAGGATCTTTTCCGGCCGCTGATGTCAAGCTCGTACGAGTAATCGGCGATGCCCCTGTCACCGAAGAGGTCGACATAAAAGCGGTAGCCCTTGCCGGGGACGACATCGAAGTGCCTGCCGCGCTCCAGGACGACAGGAGCCTCGAACAGGGAAGTGCTCAGAAAGGCCGTGTCGACAACACCGGGGAAATCGACCTCGTAGCAGGCCACCCCCATCCTGTACTCGTCCGTGTATACCGCACGCAGGTCCGCCGCGTCGATGACGAGCAGTTCGAACTGGCTTGCATCCGTGATGGGCACGTCCAGGATGTTCGAGGCCCGAACGAGATCCAGCAGCCGCGTATATTCCTTCGAAACAGCGGCCATGCTCCCGGACGCGGCAAGCGAGACCGGGACAAGGTCCCGGTAGTAGGCCGTCCAGTAGTCGCCCAGGGCCGTAAGCATGGATCTGGCCTGCAGGGAGTGGTCGCTGATCTCCAGCAGGTGGGCGGCCACATCCGGGGAGATACCTTCCGCCTTGTACGGGATGATCGCCATACGCCGGCCCCCTTACGATTTGGAGAAATTCACGGTCACGAGCCCCTCATCGGTGTAGAGCTGCACCGTGTTGTCTGAAAGCTGCGCCGAATGGGTTTCCGTGATGTCGGTGACGGAGAACTTGTCCGGCATGTCGAACCGGAGGACTTTGCCGCTGAGCGGGTCGAAGAGGGAACCCTTGCAGACCACGGGCAGCCTGATCTTGTGGACGGCATCCACAGCGTCGTGGACGGCGGCCACCAGTTCGGATGCGACCCAGGGAGCGCCGGTCTTCACAAGGCTGGAGACGTAGTCCGTGGCCGCCAGCCGGATGCGGGTCGAAATATCAGCCAGCGCTTCTTCGGAGTAGCCTGACTGCAGGGGGACGAGCGTCACATCGAGCACGGGGCGCAGCACCAGGGGGATCTTGTGCTTCACCAGGGGGTCGTAGCAGACGACACGCTGCCCGCCGGCCCGGACGAAGTCGCTCACCCGGTTGAGCACGGGGTCGGTAAGGATCTCCAGGGTGACCTTGTCCAGGCCGGACGTTCCGGAGACCCTGATGGATTCCGGCAGGTAGTTCCCGCTCCCGAAGAGCGTCTCCTCGCAGGCGACCTCAAGACCGGTGGGGGTCCCGTCGATATACGCGCCCGAGAACCCGGCGACAGAGACGTCCCCGGGAAACTGGCCGGTGCTGACATATCCTTCGGCGTCCGCTGCCACGTCGTACATCTGGCGTGTGAGCCCCGTGGCTATCCAGATGTCGGCCTTGTTGCCGACATGGACGCGCACGCCCTGGAAATCCACGATGTCCCGGAGCTGTTCCTTTTTCCCGTGCCCGGCCACATAGAGGTCGATGATCTCGTCAAACTCCTCGCGCAGCACGGTGTTGATGGCCCTGTCCGTGATAAGCTCCCGGGTGGTGATGGCTTTTTCCGCGCGGCGGATGAAATCCTCGCTGCTTTCCACAAGGACACCGGCGACGAATTTGGACGGTATCGAAGCGCGCAGGAAGTAGATGTCGCCGACGGTCGCGGATACGGTATCCGTCACGTCCGGGGCAAGGTCGGAGTTCCCGTCCGAGCGCACGGCGACGTCGATATAGTATTCGTTGATGTTGTCCGTGGAGTTGTACAGGCAGCCGAAGCTGTCTTCCGTAAAGACCTGTTCACCGTCGGCCACAAGGGAGAGGGGGGCGGCCGTGACCACCGGCGCGGTGGCCGGTTTTGTAGCCGTGCCGACCGGCTGGCCGTCCTTGTACTGCAAAAAGTCGACCGGTTGCAGGAACCAGAGGCGGACATGACCGTAGGAAGGCTTGCCGTCGTTGCGCGTCACGAACCAGTTCGATAGGATGCCGTCCACGGCGTCGTCGTAGTCCTCCTGACCGATGGTGTCCTTCAGCTCCAGGGCTTTCTGGAGGCTCTGGTAGGCGCTGGCCCTGTCCACCATCTGGGCGAACAGGCCGTAGATGACGGCATTGGGCTTGATGACGGCGTCATGCAGGCCGGTACCGTCCTCGAGGGAGCCGGAGTAGCCGGAGTCACGAAGGAACTGGACGATGGTGTTGACCGCGGAATCGAACCGCTCTCTGGAAAGGATAAGATCGCTCATGGGAAAGCCTCAGTTACGGCGCCGGTCTGTCGTGAGGGCCACGACGGCGCGGTTGTTCTTCGTGGTCAGTATCTCCAGATAGACGTCCACCCTGTCCGGGGACAGACGGGCGTTGTAGCGGATGTCAAGCACGTTGATGCACAGCAGGCGTTCCTGGTCGTTCCCGTCGGTCTTTTTGATGAACTCCGTGCAGCGCCGCACGTCGTCATGGACTTCGAGCGTCAGTTGCGGGATGAACGCCTGGGAGATCTGGGTATGGTGCATGGAAACGCCGCCGTATCCGGGGTCAAAGGCGTCCGAGCCCCGGCCGGTGAGCAGGTATTTCACGACCTTGCCGGCAATGACTTCGATGCCGGAGGCGGATGGGTCCTCAGGTCGCACGAGCTGCATGTACTCGCTGGAATTCGTCTGGTCGGTGTAGTTGCCCGTGGGGTTGTACAATCTGAGGTCGAGCACGGCCTATCCCTCCGTCGTGGTCTGGGCCGCTTTGGCTTCCTTCGTCCCGGACAGCATGGCCAGGATCAGCCCCTGCTTGTAGGCGAGACGCGACTTGCGCGTATCGAGGTCCCTGGAGGCAAGGTCATAAAAATCCTTGCGGTCCCGGTTATACAGTTTGGCCATGCGGGTGCAGGCCTGCGTGGCGTCGTAGGCGTCGGACATGGCCAGCAGTTCGGCGGGCATCTTGGCGTGGACGGAGGTGAAGACGGCCTTGGCGATGGCCCTCCCGTCTGTGGAGAGGGCGGTCATGCCTTCCTTCTGGGGGAGCTCTTCCGGCGTCTTGTCGTCCGTTTCCCCCGAGGCCGTCCTGTCCCCTTTGGACAGCATGGAGCTCATGGAGCCCAGGTACTTGACTATGTCTGTGGCTGAGGCAACGCTCATCAAAAATTCCTCAGTGGTTTGAAACCTCCCCCTTCAGGGAGAGACCCTGTCCGTCGGCCGCGGAGTCAGTCGGCGGAAGGCCGACTGTGGATTGAAACATGTATGGCTCCGGGTCAGGCGAATTTGCGGCGGATGCCGGGGCGGGCCATGATGCCCTCGATCTTCCTGCGCAGAAGGTTTTTGCGGTAAGAGAGCTGCGAGAGTGTGATGCCGAGCTTTTTCTGGAGCTCCGCATTGGAGAGTACAGCGGCGCCGTTGAAGCCCGTCGTATGTTCGAAAAGGCGCTTCTCGTCCGGGGTCAGCTCCATGTAGATGCCGGACAGAAGCATGTCGTCATCGGCATCGTCACTGGCGGAGAAAAAGTCTCCGGAGACAGCCGGGCCGGATTCCAGCAGGTCGCGCCGGTTGTAGTCGCGGAAGCGGGCGATCTCCGGTGCCGCCCAGCCGAGTTCGTCATGCAGTTCGTCCGTAGTCGGTTCCCGGCCCAGGACCGTCGTGAGCTGGTCTACGGCCATGTTGTAGGTGTTGACCTTCATGGTGATGTTCTCGGGCATCCTGACCGTGTTCTGGTGCGTATAGACGATACGGCTGAGGGGGAGCAGGGAGTTGGTCACCCATGTGGCCAGCGCGGCGCCGGAATGCGGGTTGTAGCTGTCCAGGGCCTTTTTCGTGAGCAGCTTCGCCTCGTTGAGCAGCACGTCGCGCGGGATGGGCC
>ERZ1026856.340-NODE-340-length-30828-cov-9.898807_pt1 | contig 30828 bp, 23 predicted proteins | sample MGYA00380158_ERZ1026856 | MGnify/ENA primary metagenome ERZ1026856 (study PRJEB33269, sample SAMEA4719794) | human gut metagenome | biome: human-associated habitat; feature: organic feature; material: feces | place: Cameroon | collected 2013-10 ...
GCGGCTCCATCCTCATCTTCAAGGGAGACCGGCTGGTATATCACGCATCGTATACAGGCGACCCCATGACGGAGGACGAGCTGAAAGACCATATAGCCTTTGTCTTCGGGCTGGGTATGACAGATGACTGAGGAGCAAAAGAAGCTCATGGCGGATAACTATCTGCTTGTGTATGCCTTTGCGAACAGGTTTGCCTTCAACAGCAGCGAAACCGACGACTACATAAATGCCGGATATGAAGCCCTGTACTCCGCCGCCGTTACCTATGACCCGGATAACCGCAAAGGCAGCAGCTTCTCAACCTACGCCTCGTCCTGCATCCTGAACGGTATGCGCGCAATGTACAAGCACATCATGCGCATCCGTATAAAGGCAGGACAGATGAAGGAGAATTACCGGTTCGGTGATAAGCCGGAGGAAGAAGAACCGCCGTATGAAGAACCCGGTTTCATCCGCGCCGAAAACGAGGACGTGTGCAGTCAGGCTATGAAAAATCTCACGGAAGAACAGAGAAATTACATCGTAAGACGCTATTTTTGCGAAGAATCCGCAAAAAGCATAGCCAAGGAGCGCGGAGTCTCCCCTCAGCGGATGTGCAAGAAGGAAAAGAATATCCTTGAGAAAATGCGCGAAAACGTCACCGGAAGGAGATCCCGCTCATGAAATGGCTGAAATATACCTACCGGGGAGAAACACAATATCGGTGCGAAAAGTGCGGGAACGAGTACCGTTTTCCCTGTAATAACTGCCCGTCGTGCGGAGCAAAAGCCGACGGAATAACCGAAAGGAAGGTGATCTGTTACGGAATCAAAAGAACTCAGCCGGTATCATTGGCTGAAAAAAGAGATAGAGGATATCGAGAACCGCATTCTCCGCCTCACCGGGAGAGCGACGCAGACGACCCAGACCATGACCGGGATGCCCTTCGGCGGCGGAACGACCGATAAAACCGCAATCGCCGCCGAGATCGCAGACGCAAAGGCAGAGCTTGACGACAGACGGTATAAGGTCGAGCAGGAGTACGTCCGGCTTCAGAAGTTCATAAGCTCGGTTGACGACCCGCGTATGCGCCTTATAATCCAATACCGCTGTATCGACGGCAGAAGCTGGCAGAACATAGCCATGAAGCTGGGAGCCTACAATTCCGCGGGAAGCGTAAAGAAAGCATATTACAGATTCATAAAAACGGTATAAGAAAAGACCGGCACACCAAAAACGATGTGCCGGTTTTCTTTTTACGCCGTTACGAAGGCGAATATCTTGTCGGTTATGCTGCTCTTCAGCCGGTTGTAGGTCGACAGACTGATGTTCAGCGCAAGCGTAGTCTCAATCCCGCTCTTCCCGCGCCGCAGATACGGTATCAACTCAAGCTCACGGTCGGTAAAACCGCATTCCGGGATAAGCCGCTCCCACAGCGCGGACGGATAATCGTACCTCACCATCACGCTTTACCCGCTTTGCGGAGGACTTTGAGTATGTCCGCCTCGGTGATGCCGTATTCTCCGTATGTCTTCAGCATCTTTTTGATATACGCCGCTCTCTTCGATACGTCAATGTAGATAAGCTGCTCCTTCACTTCTTTCTCCATCTTCTTGTGCATCTCGTCGTAAACCTCGTCGTCGGTCTTGGAGCCTCCGTCCTCCCTCTCCCGCCGCTTCATTGCGGATTCGATGAAGTCTTCAAACTCCTTGCCCTCAAGACTGCTCACGGCGGATACAGAGCTTACAATGCTGTTCACCTTAGCCTTGTACGAACCGGGATTGACCTTCTTCAGCTCATACAGATCGTCCATCAGAGAGGATTTCATGACGGCATTCTTTATCTTGGTCTCGGTGTACCCGTGATAAATCATGTCCCGCTTGATCTTCACATAGTCGGAATACCTGCCCCGGTCAACAGCGTCGCGGAGGACATCGTAATAAGCCTCCGTCACCGCCGCCTTGTTCGTAAGCTCAACGTCCTTCCATGCCTTCAGGTAGTTGTATTTCGCCGCAGACGGCACCGGAAGTTCAAGGATTATCCTGTCAACAACCGATTTTACGTCCCTGAAAATATTCTTCGCCGGAAGACCGAACAGGTTTGATGCCACATTCACAATGTCCTGTACCGTTCCGAGATTCGGACGACCGCCGTTCCGGGATATGAAATACTTGTTGATAAGCCCTCCGAGGTCGGTGAGCGCCGCCATGTCAAGCCGCTCAACGGTATTTCCGTATACTCCGGAATTTATCGCCCCCATTATCGTGTCAATGTACTGCCAGACCGGGGCAAACGCTCCGGACAGAAGATCGTCAATCGAGTTACCGGCGAACTCCTTCATAAGGTCGTCAAGCAGCTCGTCGTCGTCGTCCCTGTCAAGCGTTCCCCTCAGCCATGCCATGAAGGTGGATATCGCCGATACCGCAGCCGTGTTCGCAAGGGAGGAAGCAATGACCTTGGCGAGCTTCTTTTTCGCTCCCGGCTTCCCGCGCCTTGCGTCATTCATAGTCGATATGAGGTAGGAGTATTGCTTCAGCGGCTCGTTCTGGAAGGCAAACAGGAACTTGCCGAACCCCTTCGCATTCTGAACCGCCATCGACGAGTCAAGTGCAGACTGAACGACCTGAGTCTTTCCTATAACGTCGGAGAACTTCCGGTCAACCGCCTCAAAGTATTCTTTGCTTCCGGCAGTATATTTTCCCTGCGCGTCGATTTCGGCTTTGCTCATCCTCCACAGCTTTGCCCATGTCCACATATCCGCATTTTCCGCTCCGGATGTCAGAAACTCGTTGATCTTCTGACGTGCCGTGTCCGAGTTGTCGTTGTACAGAGACTCAAAGCTCTTCCTCGTCATGTTCTCGGAAGACCCCCACGCCTTCAGCCTTGCAATGCCGGAATACTTCAGCATCTCGGCGGTGTTTGCCTTAAGCTGCTTAGGGCTGAGATTCAGAATGTCCTCAAATGCCATACTTTTCTTAAGCCCCGCAAGACTGAATTCCGGAAGCGCGCGGAAGATCGACATCGGCTGTTTCAGTACGACCGACACGTTTCCGGCAACAGCTGCCGCCTTGTAGTTTGAAAGCAGCTTGTCCGAAAGAGCCTCCGCCGAATTGTTGGTATACATCTGCACGCCGCTGAGATTATTTATCAGCTTGTTGTAGAATGCGTCCGCCTCCCTGCCGTAAGAACGGATTATCCTTTGCTTCAGGCTCGTTCCGTCTCCCAGCCGCAGAGAGTACATTTTCTTCGCGTTGTCAAGCTCCTGCGCAAAGGCGTTGTACTGTGCCATGTTAGTCAAATGCCGTCCGATAACGTCGTAAATGTCCTCGGCAACAAGCGCTTTTCCGGCACGTCCGGTTCTCTCTTTGGTAAAGCTCAGACCGAGAAGATTCATTTCGTAGTTCGGATTGTCGGCAATCGCGCGGTAATCGTCAACCGTCCTCATCGGGAAGTAGTTCTCCGTCGTGTACTTTTTGTAACCGTACATCGCCATCGATACCTCGTTTCCGAGCCGCGCCGCTTCGTTGTTCAGAAGCGCCGAGATCGCATCCGCGCGTTTTCTCTGCCCGTCGGTAAGCGCGGCAGTTATCTTCGCCGCATCCGCTTCATTCAGAACAAGTTTTCCGCTCTGCGCAAATGTTCTCTTTTTCGCAATGTGCGTCTTGCCGTCCTTTGGTTTTTCGGCGGTGAATTTCCCGATGATAACGCCTCCGGCTTCGTTGAACAGACACCTTCTTGAGTCTTCCTGATTCAGCATCAGATATACCGACATCAGCTGTGCCGGTGTCGCGGTAAGTGTCCCGCGTGAAAGTTTCAGGGTGACCTCCTTTGCGTTCTTCCCGTGTTCGTCCTTCGGAATCGCACCGTCAACAATCTCTCCGAGCCTGTCGGTGAACATCTGAATGTTCTCCGAGAACCTGTTCTGGCACTGCCTGAACCGCTCAAACTGTGCCGTCATGGTGTCCGAACCGAGAGTGTTGTAATACCCTGCCGCATCAAGCGCGCCGAAGTGTATCTGTTCATACTTTTCACGCGCTTTTTCCGTTTTCGCTCCGAGAACCTGCTTCCGCTCCTTCGTCTGCGCAAGCCCGATCTCCTTCTGCGCCTGCCAAGACTTCGCCGCCAGCCCCTCTCTCGGATCGTAAAGCCGCTTGATCTCCGCCGTCAGGTGCTTCAGCTGATTGAATATTCCGTTAAGCTCCTCAAGCTGCGCCGAGGAAAGCTCCGTCAGCTTCTTTCCCTGATTGGCTTCAATCCACGCCGACATTCTCTCAAGCAAGCCGGAGTCAACGATAAGCTGCTTCTCCTGAACATTCAGGTCGGTCTCGGCAATGTCAAGCCCGTTTTTGCCGTCCTCTGCCGTTGCGTTATTCGCCGCTTCGATGACCCTCAGTATCCTGTCGTATATCCCCTGCTTCGCCACGCTCTTTCCCGTCGTGATGTCAACAGCCGCAAGAAACTCCATAAGCGGCTTCTTCATCGCCTCGGTGAAGTGATTCTCCGTCGTCGGACGGGAGAGCATCGACGACGCTTCGGTGTATTTGCGCAAAACCTTGTTCCGGAGAACCGTCTGTTTCTGCTTCTCGGAACGGTTTGCTCTCGCCTCCGCATATCTCTCGCGGACACTTTCCACCCTGTCCTGATATTTCCGCCGCATATCCGCAAGGCGTTTCTGATTTTCAGCTTTGATTCCGGCAACCTTCTCCGCATTCAGCCTCTTCAGATTCGCAATGTCGGCACCATAGTGCATAGCCTCCGCCAGCCTCTTGTCCTTAGCCTTCTGCGCCGCCCTGTCGGCAAACGTCTGCAGCTTCTCCGCATTCCCGATAATGTCCATGACGTCATTCTTTATCGACGTTCTGATACGCTCGTCTTCGATGTCGTACAGCTGATACTCGTTAATGCCGCTCTCGCGTATCGTGTTCACAACGTCGGCAATATGCGCCGCCCGCTCTCCCGGATGGGTTATTCCGTCGGGGAACAGCTCCGGATATCTCTCCGAAAGCTCCATGTAGTAGGTGTCTATCGGAAGCCCCTCGTTCGCAAACCCGACTCTGCCGAAGTTCGCCTTCCTGAATTCCGCCCAGTTCTCAAATCCCGCGCTCTGCGCAGCATCGGCTCTCGCGTCCACGGGAACAACGAGCTTGGTATTGCGCAGCTCAGGAAGCAGCTTCTTCATCTCAACATACGTATCGTCAGCCCCGACCGCGTTTTCAATGACCGAATCGACGATTTTGTCCATCTCTTCGATGATCCTCATCGTGTCAACGCGCTCACCCTTCTTCAAACGCTTTCCGTCAACGGTGTTGTTGTAGAACATATCGTATAGGTTCGTCACATCAGGATAAAGCTCCTTCGCCGACAGCTTCACACCGTACCCGTCGATAAGAATCTTCTGTATCGAGCTTATCAGCGCATCCCGGCTCAGCTTTCTTCCGTGCGTAAGCTGCAGCTCCTGCTTCGCATCGTCAACATCCTGCCTCAGCTTTTCGTTCTCTTTCTGAAGCGCTTTCAGCTCACTTTGTGCAGATTTCACAAGAGAATGCCTTTCACTTGATGAATCTTTTTCGCCCTCGCGCATATACTGACTATTGACATCCGGTGTGTTTTGTGTTACACTGGTGTCAACAATCAAGGCATTGCCCGTGTTTTTTAAGGGGAGCTTGTCCTCCCTAATCGGGGATGCCTTGATTTTTTTGTTTTCCTTAAGTGCAAGCGTGTAGGTATATCCACCGTCTTTGCCATATTGCTTCTTGATATCCGCGATCAAATCGTAAACCCTTCCGTCAATTTGAACGGTTTTTACGAAATAGTCGAAATAATCTGTGCCTGCATGGCTCTTTTTGTCCGGAGAACTCGATGAGTAATTTGCATTCTCCAAAAGTTCAAAAACGCTTCCGTCTGCTCCCGTGTTGATAAGTGCGTCTTTTCCGGATTGGCTTGAACGCTTGTCACCATATATTGCTTTGCTTGCATTGCTCCTGTCAAATTCAGCATAGTAGGTATGCCCGTTCCGGTTGAATTTTGCCGTTCGCCCAATGTATTCGGATTCGATGTACGAGAGATACTTCTTTTTCCGCTCTTTCCACGGCATTTTGAGGATTTCCCCACTTGTCTCGTATACCTCAATTCCGTCTTTGTTCGTTCCGGCAAGCGACCACCGGGTATTCCCGTAAGACTTGTCAAGCCGGTACACGCCGTAGCCCTGATCGAGATTTTCGTAAACCTCTCCGCTCGTCACCTCTTCTCCGATTCTCTCATAAAGCCGCTTTGCATTCTCGTTGTCCGGTACGATATACGTCGTGTTAAACTCACCCGCAATGTCTCCGAGAACGGTTGTTCCTATGCCTTTGTTCCGGTATTTTTCGTCAATGTCGATCCTGTCGATTTCGGAATAGTCGTCATAGATTCTGATCGCAACCGTGCCGACGGTCTCTCCGTTGAGCTTTATGTCTCTCCGCTGATATCCGCCTTCGTATTCATCGTAGCTGTCGTCGGTTATTTCGGTTGTGATACCGGAGTTTCCGGCAAGCGACCACCGTATATCCCGGTTCCCGCTGTCAAACCTCTCGGTAAGCGGAATAACGTTTCCGCTGTCGTCGTAGGTTATCGGGTCGGCGGACTTGACCTGCTCGGAGCTTCTTATGACATATGAAAATCCGCGTGAAACCGGCTTTCCGTCAACAAGGTCGCCGCCCTCGTCAAGGATTATGCTGTCGTAATCAAGCCCGTTTTCGTCAATGAATTCCGCAATGTCATATCCGTCAGTCCAGTCGGGAAGCCCGGATTCCTGAACCTCGCTCAGCCCATATTCGGAACGCATTTCGTCAAAGATTTCCCGGCATTCCGGTTTCCTTGTGTCAAACGTGTTTCCGAGGTTGGCGTAAACTTCATAGAGAGAACCCTTGTCTCCGGCTTTTGCATAACGGGAGGCATATTTTTTGTTCTCGGTGAAATACGACCAGTCGCGGAACTCGGTAAAGCCGCCGCCCTTCTTTGAGCCGTGCCAGAACAGACGGTCATATCCGCTCTCCTTGGCTGCTTCATCCACAAGTCTGCGCTGTTCTTCGGTATCGCCCGATTCCACCGCTTTCATGTACTCGTCGTTTGCACGGGTGAGAGAAAACCTGACATCCCTGACCCCGTTAAGAGCCTCAAGACGGCTGTTCTCGTCCCCCGCCTTGTAGGTGACAGTGTTAATTCCGTCGCTCTCAAGACGCGAAATAAGCTCTCCTGACGCATTGTCGGGAAGTATTACTGCCTTCACCTCGTCAAATCCGACGGCTCTCTGCGGCTTTGCCTCAAAATACCCGGTCGGCATTTCGGCAATGTCGCGGACAAGCGCGGCAATGTCGGAAGCGGTCTTTTCGGTCGCTCTGCTGTTGTACTTCTTCAGATACCTCAGAATTCCGCTCTCGTCTTTGCTGTTCCTCACCGCATCAACGATAAGGCTGTACGCGTCGTCATTTGCAATGAAGTAGTTGTCGTTTTTCGGGTCGATAAGAGTCTGCGCTATCTCCTGCATCCTCGCGCCGTACTGCTCCTTCAGCGCATTGTACTCCGCCTCGTTCATGGTTCTCAGCCGGGAAGAGTCGTTCTTTATGTCGGAAATACTGTTGTACTTCTTCGCGGATACTCCCCATATTCCCGTTCCGGAGAAAAACGCTCCGCCGGTCTCATCCTGCTCAAGCATCGCCTTCACGATGTTCTCAAGGTTGTTCTCCCAGTGAAGCGCCTCAAAGCTCCTGCGGTTTCCGGAGGCAGTGTATGCGTCCTTGCTGTTGCGGATTCCGGATTTCTCCTCAGCCCCGCCGAACAGGTCATTAACCCATTTCCGGTAACCTTCACCGTCAGCAGCTTTCTTTATTGCCGCATTGGTAGCCTCAGAGTCAAATTCCGTCTTAACCGTCTCGGCACCGTTCTTTATGTAGTTGAACGTGTCAAGAACATATTTCCTCAAATCGGAAAGAGCCAGCTCCGCCGAAACCTCAGCCGCGTCCTTCGCGCTCATTCCGTCCTCAATGAAGGTCTTTTCAAACGCCTTCCTTATCCCGGCTTCGTTCTCCTCAATGAACGCCTTGCGCCTTCTGACAAGGTCGGAAAGCTCCTCTCCGTCCTTTTTTGCAAAACCGTTCATCTCGTCTCTGCCGAGAGTGTCGATAAGATTTTCATACTGCCTGACCTGTCCGTCGGTAAGCGCGGTCTTTGTCTCTTTGTTGACATTCGCAATGCGCTCTCTTCCGGTGTCCATGAGATATATCTGCATCATGCCGGTGTCGCCGTACAGCCTGTCGATCATGGCTTTCTCGCCGCCCTCAGAGGTCAGCACGTCCGACAGATCCTGCGCATAGTTGTAAAGAGCGCGGGTGTTGTCATATCCGTACTTTCTCGAAAGGTCGTAGTATTTGTCTCTTATCCGCTTCCCGACCTTATCGTTCGCCTTGTAATCGATCTTCGGGAATGTAGGTGTCCACGCATCTCCGCCGTAAACCTTGTTTCTTGCGGATTTCTTCGGGTCAATGGTGTCTTTTCCGAACACAAGCGATACGTCGCCGTATTCCGAATGCCCGTCAGCCGCCTTTATAATGGCAATGGACGGCATGGGAAGACCGCCGAGGTCAAGCGATTTCTCAAGCTCTACGGCGGTCATGTTGTGTACGGCTATAAGGTCTTTCGTCTGCTCAACGTTCGACGAGAGAGAAAACCGTTTTTCGGGCTTTGATACTTCGTTCAGTCTTTTTTGGGCTTCCGAACCCGCACCAAGCGCCCCATTCTGGCTATCAGTTCCCCTGTTTCCTCGTCGTAATCCTCCGTTGCGTCGTTCAGAATCCAGTATTTCGGCACTTTCAGAAACGCCAGCGGTCGGAATTTTTCCGGTCCGATATATTTCGCCCGGTCTCCTTCCGTTCTCATCCGCATCAGACAGTCGTCCAGCCTTTCCTCGGTCATTTCGTCTTCTCTTGACCACCTCATCAGCAGATGTCTGTACATCCGTTTGTTCGATATCATAAGAAACTCCCTCCTTCAAGATCGTATCAATCTGCTTCTTATTATATCCAATTGCTTTGAGGTTGTCAACGATCTTTTTGAAAACCTCGTCATAAGAGAATACTTCGCCGTTGTTTTCTATCGGCAAAGCACGGCGCTCTTCCTCCGTCATGTCAAGCCGCTGAGATACATTTCTTGCTTCTGTCTCTCCGTAGTTCTGGAAATAATAATATTTCGCATAGTCCCCGAGCGAGGCTCCGCCCTTGGCTTCAAGATATCCGATAAGATAGTTCATCTTGTCCTGCGGCTTACTTTCGGCAACGAATTCCGGATTGTTCTTTACGAGATCATAGGCGAGGTTCACCGCATAAAACATTCCGGTTTTCGGGCTTGTCCCGCGAACAAACCCCTCTGCCTGCTGAATAGCGTGCTGCAATTCATGTGAAAGTACATATTTTGCTTTTTCTGAAGTCAGTCCTTTTTTGAGTTCGATGAATTTTCCGTCAGGAGAGTATTTTCCGTTCGTTGCTGGCGACCCTCCGGTCACAACATCAACCATATGCACCGGAATATCCGCAATCCAAGGATAAGCCGCGAACAGCCTGTCGTGCTTCACATAGTCTCCGACCGTCTGCGGGTTGTCAACATACCCGTCGGGATTGAACCGCATCTCTTTGTCGCTTATCTCATATCTCCACTTTCCGTCTTTTCCGAGCCACCATCCGGTTCTTTTTCGGATAGTGTCCATCGAAACTCCGTTCTGATACATCTGATAAGCCCCGCCGAGCGAGTTCAGATCGGCTGTCCGCGAGTTCGCCCCCGCAAGACTGTGACGTTTTCCCCCATCGCTCTCAACCGCAGCTTCGCCTTTGACATCTGCCCCGTAAGCCCTCTTAAGCTCCCCGGTCAGCATATCTCTCAGCCTCTCCGCCGCCTGCCTCTGCTCGACCGCAAGATAAGCATCCTTGCCCCTGATACGCGCAATAAACCTCTCAAGAGCGTTCAGAATCCGTTTGATGATCCCCGGCTTGTTCCGGTTCATCGCCCAGAAGATGTTCTCCCCGGCTTTGCTTGAATGCCCCATGTCATCAACCGCCGCGCCGAACATATCCGCCATGATCTCCTCGAATATGTACGCATCGTTGACCACTTTCTCGGCAGAAGCGCGTCTCTGCTCCTCGGTGCCTTTCATCTCAAGCATCGCCTGTTCGGTGTACGCGTCAACGTATCTGCGCCAGTTCTTCTCTTTCTGCGCGTCCTCCGACCTCCACGAACGGTCGTCCGGATGCTCAAGCCGCCCCTTAAGGTCGAATGCGTCATACTGCGTCCCGGCAACAGCCTTTATGAAATCCAAGGTAAGCCCGGAATCCGCGTGCGCTATCTCATGTGCAATCGTCTGCGTCACCGCACGGTCGAACGAAACACTTTTCCCGGAATTGAGAACAAACCCGTTTCCGTCCGCCGCCAGTTCAAGTTTTACAACGTTTTCGACCCCGTTCCAGTCGCGGCTGACTTTTATCGTGTTTGTGCTTTTGTCAAAGTATGCGCCGGACTTCATTCCGTCTGCCGTCTCAACATTGTCAACGACCTCGATGTTGACTCCCATCTTCTTCAGAGGCTTGCGGAGTGAATCAACAATTTTGTCAACCTCTCCGGCACGTACAAGTCTGCCCATCTCGCGGAAATCGTCCATTGCTTTTGCAAGTGAATTGTTCCGGGAAGCGGCTTCTTTCAGTTCTCCGATCCGCTGTGCTTTTTCCTCTGCCGTAATGGAATCGGAGCTTTCGATGTTCTTGATTTCCTGCTCGATTCCGGCATTCTCGTTTCTGAAAAATGCGTCCTGTTCCGCTTTGCTGTTGAGGTTTGCAAGTGCAGAAGCGTTCTCTGCCGAATATCTCTCGTCCTGATACGCGCTGAAATCCGCCCTGACCCGCTTTTTCGCCGTTTCCTGCGTTGTTTTCGTCTCGGATGAGTTAGTACCACCCTCACCGGAAACGTTCGCTACAGGCGATTCCGTGAATCCTGAGAGGTCGCCGCCGTTTATGACATAATTCCTCACCGTCTCAAGAAACCTGTGCTGACGGTTCGTCGCGTCAATGGCAGCCTTGGTCTCCGCGCTCTTTACCTTCTCGCTGTTGCGGAGACGGCTGTTCTCGGCGCGGTTCGCCTGTATCGCCTGATCGATGATGACAGCCGCGTTCTTGTGTCCCTCGGTCGCCGTTGCACCGCTCTCAATCGCATTCTGCGCGGCTTTAAGCGTCTCGGTCGATGAACTCACCGCCTTGAATGCCTCCCTCACGTCGGCGCGTTTCTGCGATACCGTAGTTCCGCCGATCCTCAGACCGGTCAGCCTCTCAAACGCCGCAAGCGTACCCCTGTCCTTCAGGATGTTCTTCTCGATAACACTGTTCGACGGCTCTCCCTTCGCAAGCAGACTGAACAGCTTCTCGTCATTTGCGGAGGTCACGTCAACCTTGGTATCCTGTGCGCTCTTCGCTTTTTCAAGAACCGCCTGTATCGAATCCGCATTTATATCTCCGGAAGAGATAAGATTTTTTATCTGATTCAGGTTGTCAATTGAAGCATCAATGTTCGCGGAAATTTCGGAAGCCTGATTCTTGCCGTACTTTTCTTTGGCATAGGATTTGAGATATTCATACCAGTCCTTGCCTTCGGAGATTATCTCAGCCGCCGCCTTTGCATCTCCTTTTTTCAGAGCATCGGAAGCATCGTTGAGTATAGAATAATCGATGTTCTTTGCATTATTGTAAAGCCCCTCGGCATTGCCGGGATCGATTGCGGAAATCTGTGCGTCGGCATTTTCTTTCCCGGCTCTGTATGCGCCGGCGATCGTCAGCGACGAGCTTGCAAGACCGGAGATAAACCCGCCGGCTCCAGCCCAGCCGATGTCAGCCGCAACCTCTCCCGCCGCCTTTTTAACGGCTTCCTCGCGGGTCATGCCGTCTCTTACATACTCCGTGACCTTTCTGTCATAATCCGAGTCATATTTCTTGATCCCCTTGTCAATGACCATGTTGGCAATCTCGGTGAATACTTCCTCGGAAGCCTCAATCCCGTTCTGCGAGAGGATCATCTTTATTGCTTTTTTCAGTGTGGTCGGCTTTGACTCAACAATGCTCTTGATGCTCGACAGGTTCTCTATCGACAGATACTCAAAGGTCGCCTCTGCAATTCCCGAAAAAAGCGATTCCCAGTATATCTGGCTGCTCGATGCGCCGGATTCATAAAGCTCCGCCGCCTTCGATGCCGCTGCAGAGCCGCCCATCGATATCGTGTACAGCTTTCCGAGCGTCGCCATTCCGAATGCCGAGTCGACTCCGGACATAAGCGACTGATATACCTGTGACATGACGTTCTGCCCGAACATCTCCCAGCCGATGCTATCCTCGATATCCTTTGCAACAAGCCCTCTCGCCTCGCGTCCCGCAACAGAAAACAGATTGTAATTCTCGTAGGGATTATATCCTTTGCCTTCCCAATCGCCTTTTGAAGCAAGATCGAGTCTCTGCCCGATTTCACCGGCGGTCGAAATCCCGCCTCCCAAGACATTCAGCGGAACGGATGCCGCAGAATAAGCAATGTCTGCCGCCGTTTTGTTTACTCCCTCGTTGCTGTCGGCAATAAGATATCCGAGAGCCGCACCGCCAAGCCCGCCGAAGGTGTTTGCAAGAGCCGCCGCACTGACGTTTCCGAATATTTTGCTGTTCTTCAGATCCCGGATAAACTGCTTGACCTCTTCGGTATTGCGGTAATCAAGTGTGACATCCATATCTTCAAGATATTTGTCCGCCGCCTCTTTTCCCTGCGTACCGAGCAGATAATAATATACCCGCTTTTCATCATCGGTCATAAGACCGTAATGATATCCGAGCGCATCCCGTTTTGCGGCACCGAGATCGGAAGACCACACAGTTGTACTGTCTGTCTTGTTACCGTATTTGTCGTTTGTCAGATCCTCATAGAATCTCAGCTTGTTTACGATGCTTGGCGCGTCCTGACCTTTGGTATCTTCTGCAGTAAGTATCGGATCACTCGCTTTTCGCTTGTTGTATGCTTCCGCGCGTTTTTGTGTCGCGGCATTTTCATAATTGAGATAATCCTCAAACGTCGGATTCTCCACCGCCTTGCCGGATATAACTCCCTGAAGAAAATCCTCGTTGTTCGCAAGATTCCGGTACCCCGCCGCCGTTCTCATTCTGTCAACGTTGTTCAGCGCAAAAGACTCAAGCTGATATTCCTGCGTCAGCCAGTTCAGAACCTCGTCGTCGGTCATGCCGTCAAGACCGTACTGCTGCTTCGCTTCGTTTATCGCCGTTCTGTTGTATGCCTTTTTCCCGCTCCTTGCGTTTGATATGAGCTGTCCTGTCGAAAGAGAGTCATTCGATGTGTTGATTCTGTCAAGATACCCCTTCAGCTCGGCAAGGTTTTTCTTCCCCGCCTCCGCGTCATAATCGTTGACGATATAGTCCTCGTCGCGCCTTTTGTCGGTGCGGTAATTGAAGTCAGCCTCGTTTTTGTACTGCCCATAATGCGCCCCAAGGTCGTTAAGAAACTTCAGCTCGCTGTCATAAGCCTTTATCTGCTCCCCGACCGCCTTCTTCTGATCATCGCTCCCGCCGTATGTGTTGTAATACTCCGCAAGCGCATTCAGCCTGTCGCGCATCTTTTTGACCTGATCCGACGAGCCGTTTATCGTCTCCTGAGAATAGTACTTCGACGGGTCGAACTGCGTGCCGTAGGTCGATGAAATGCTCTTCGCAAGAGCCTCCATGTCGTCATTCAGCGTCTCGGCTCCGACCTTGTTCCATGCCGCATTCCTCGTGTCGCGCTTCGTGATGAAATCGCTTGCATTCTTTGCCTCTCCCGATGCAAGCGCGGCTTTGTACTGATCCCATAAAGAGCCGCCCTTGTAGTTCGGAATTCTGTTCTGCTTTGCCGCCGCCGCAAGACGCTCCTCGCGATTCTTCTTTATCGCTTCCTCGCGCTTTCTCTCGTCCTCGCGTCTCTTCTTGACGTCGGAAACCGCTCTGTCTGCAAGGCTTTGCGTGATCTTATAAAGGTCTTCGGTTGATATCCTGTTTCCCATGTATTCTCCTTAAAAAATAAAACAAGGCACGTCATCGGGGGATAACGTGCCTGTAGCTTACCGCCCCCGCGGTTGGTTTATTTATTTGTTGCTCACACCGGATCGATGTCGGCAAGCCAGCGCGTCGTGTAATCTCCGGTCAGAAGACCCTTTGCGTATTTCGTCGCGGATATACCGAGCGCTTCCGCCTCTTTGCGCAGCTTGTTCTGAATGTCCGTCGGCAGATCGGAAATCTCTCCGTTCTCTCCGACTTTTTCTTTGAACATCATGAGCGGGTAAAACGAACCGTATTCGCTCTTCGTGTCGGAAGATTCCGTCCCTCCGCCGTAGTACGTGTTCCCGCCTGCACCGCTTATGATATCCGTATACCTCTTGACAATGTCCTCAATATCCGGATAGCTTTGACCGTACTGGTTCACGATCATGGCTCCCGCGCTGAGCAGTCCCTGTTCTCCGCCTTTGTCATATGCGTCCTTCAATGCACTGCCTATGTTGCCGCTGACCTCGGGAGTAATCGCCGCCGTCCCCGTGTTGTACTTCTCGGCAAGAAGCGACGGCAGAACTTTCTGAACCATGTTGTTGTACGCCACCGTTGCCGTCGTGTCGTCGGAATACCGGTTCTTTGCCGCGTCCATCGCCGACTGCGCATTCGATGTGGATATCCCCAGCAGCTGCTGAGTGTTGACTCCCATCTTCTCAAGCGCACCGATCATGTTCGAAAACCGCTGAGTGCTTGCCTCGTTGACCGCATTGACGCCGGAATTCAGATAAGAAAGCCTCTGCCTTCTTGCGTTTGCCTCGGCAAAGGAATCTATGTTCCCGCCGTTCGATGACGCCGCATCCGCCCATTCGCTCTTTGCCGCCACGTCTCCGTCAAGCCCGTATTGCGACATGATTGCCTTGCCCCAGTCGGTCTCAAGCGGATTCTGTTTTTTGTAATCGTTTATAAAACCGAGATAGGTCTTTCTGTCCTCCGCGTCTCGGCTTTTCGCATACCGGCTGTTCGACAAAAGCTCGTTCTGAGGCTTTGCCCAGTAGGAGTTATCATAGTCGCCGCTGCTCTTGATAAGGTCTATCCAGTCAGTTGCGGAATTAGTTCCGTTTCCCGCTCCGCCGCCTGTCCCGGAAGTGTCAGCGGGAATTCTCCCCATCTGGGAGTCTTTCTCTCTCTGCGCGTTCATCTGATCCTGCCGCCACTGGTTTACATTATTGCTGTTTCCCGTGTTTCCGAATTTTCCGGGGCTTCCGCCATGAGCGTTCTTTTTCTCTCCGCTCATATCCGACATATGCTTTATATAGCTTTTTATCGCCATTCACTTTACCTCGCTCCCGTTGCACCACCCGTTAGCCGTACACCCGCCGAAGCCCTTCAGCAGATACGGATGTCTCGACTTTCCGAGCCGGTATATCCTCATGACCTTTGCTTTTCCCGGCTTGCACCCGAAGCCGATAAGCGCGTTCGCGTTCCGGTAATGCTTTTTCCCGGTAAAGACCACGGTGTCGCCGACGGATATCACCTTAGAGGGATGAAGAAGCCCGTCAACGTCGCGCCGGAAGTCGTCCATCGTCAGCCCGAACCGCTTCAGCCAGTGATCGCAGTCGGCGTGATTGCTTGCATAGCCCTTTTTGTACGCTTCTCTGTGCGATACGATGACCGAGGCTTCCCATCCCCATCTCCGGCAGATGTCGGCACATAGAGAAACAGCCGCGTTGTAGCACGCCTTGAAGTACGTCTCGTCCTTCAGCCCGTCCTCGCATATCTCAAACTGTATGTGCGGATACGGAGGATAGTTGTAAGAGCCTTTCTTGCCGTTACCCACGCCCCACGCGCATATCTTCTCCGGAAGCAGATGAAGTATGCCGACCGTGCCGTCAGCCAGTTTGCCGATCATATAGTGAACCGCCTTGTTTACGTTCGGTCGGTTCCAGTGATTGCCGTACTTGTTGCGCCCGATCTTTGCGATTATCTCCGCGCGGTCGGGATCGTCGTCAGACGGCTGACAGTACCTCGCCACCGAGGTCTGGTTAACTCCGGTCGAGTGTACCACGATCCCGACCGGCTCACACTCCTGATATACCGTATAGCACCTTGACTGGGTGTGAAGGCATTCGGTTATATTCATTATCTGCCCTCCTCACCGTCATCGGCGCCGGTCTTGTCCCCGGAAAGCTGCTTGTATATCTGATGCGCTCCCGTCGCCGCAAGCCCGGATACTATGCCCACAGCGATGGCTGTAATGATGTCTCCGGCAGGGAAGTCCGGCATTATGTACATTCCAAGTACACCAAGCCCTCCTCCGAGTATGCCGCATATCACCGGAAGCCACTTGGTGTCGAGCTTCGTCGCCTTGATAAGCTGCGCGGCAAGGTAACAGATAACCGTTATCGCCGCAATTCCCGTAATTCCGAAATCCATAATTTTTCTCCTTGTTAGCCATATTTTTTATATCTTCAGGATATAAAATCGTGTTCTTTCATCCGCTCAGTGTACACCCGGTTAATATTTTCAATCGCGTGTACCGCCCGGTTGTTTTTGTAGTCCGGATGCGTCGCGCAGAATCTTTCGTAGTAGTCTATCTCCGTCAGAACCTCAATGAACTCCTCCTGCGTGTGCGGGATTCTCTGAATAAGCTCATTGTTGAACCGCAGAATCCTCGCCCGGTGACCGTCGGCGTTCCGCTCGTCGTCTATCCTCACGTGCGCGTCAAGGGCTTCTTTTATCGCCTTCTGCGAACGTTTTACCTCGTCAAGCTCCTTGATAAGGTCAGCGTTCAAAGCCCGTCCTATCGCCCGTCCGACAGCCGTCCAAGGGTTGACCCTGATAGGTGTAATCTGTATGAGGGTAAGCAGGATGACGATGGCTCCCCCGCTCCCCCACAGGATTTCTTTAAGTGTCACTTTTCATGGTTTCCTTTCTGCGATTTTGTCGCATTATTGTTTCAATTCATTAAACTACCATTATATGCCCAACTTCCACTTGAACTTGAACTTGAAATTAAATAGAACAGCTTACCGTTAGCAACGAACGGCATAAACGATGGATAGCCTTCAATGTCTGCCGAATTGGCGCAACATGATCCAAGAGGAATGATAGTGTCGCCGGCAGTCAAAACGCCAATAATCGCTTTAGTTTGCATGGCACTATATACTTCATCAACAGTTTTATCAGCGGTAACACTTTGTGTTTCCGTATCAAAGGTAAAAGTAACAATCATTACATCACCGTTTCCGCTTCCACCTCCCCCGCCAGCCAGTTTCTTCAAAATCGCAAACTTCGTAATATCCATTTTAACCTCCGAATGTAACCCACTGTCCCTCGGTGTTCACGACCTTCACCGTCCCGGGCGCTATGCTCACTGCCGTTGACCCGACAGTAGTCTCCGGAAGCGACGCAAAGTCGTCATCCGTGTCGCAAAGGTAGTCAAAGGTCGTCGCCTTCGCATACTGGTCGATGTTCTGATTCATTAACTTAACAGCCATAATGGTTCTCCTTAATTGATTTTGAGTTCTTTTTTAACAGCTTCCCGATACCTCTCCGGAATCTGCTCAATCGTGATCTTCCCCAGCTTTACCTGAATCGCAAGAAACTTAACCACCAGTCTCACCTCCTGTTATCATCTCAAGAAGAGCCGATTCAAGAGCAGAAAGACGGTCTTCATAGGTGGGAGGCTGAGATGCAAGCTGCTTTTCGTATTCTTCCTGAGCTGCTTTAGCTTCTGCTATTTCTTCAGGAGTCATTTCGATTATTTGTCCATTAACCCATTTTTTCATGCTTCTCACCTACCTACTATTCTTAGCGTTATTGTCCCTTGATAACCGGGAGAACCCCAAAAGTCAATTACCATTTGATTGTAATTTGGATTATTAAGAGTTGTTGGCTCAACCCAGCCTATCAAACATTGTGCAGTGTTATAATATATACTGTTAGTAATCTTGCTATTTTTATAAAACATGCTCTGATATTTATTTGGAGCAAGTAAATAGTATTTGTCATCACATGCTGCCGAATAATTTCCTAATCTACCATATGTGACACCAAATAATCCAAATTTACAATGCATTGACGTATTTCCAGTCAACTCTCCTTCACCTTTTGTTGATACAAAAGACATAATAGCTTCAGTCATTCCTTCGCAGGACTTTGTAAGATTAACAGTAAGTGAGCTAACCGGCTCTGAAGCTTCGACTGTTCCTTGATACAGCTCTGTCCACCCTGAACCACCAACTTCCGTCGGCACAACAATTCCATCAGCCCCTATTCCGAGGAACTTACCAGAGTTTGCGATGCCTTGGTTTTTATCGAGCTTTTCAGAAAGGTAACCGCTTATATCCTTCCACCCCGCATCTCCGTCGGCATTGCTGTTCTTTGCAAGCACCTGTCCGGTCGTGCCGCCGTCAGGCACTCCTCCGGAGCCGGGAAGCCCCCTGTCGCCCTTTTCTCCCTTCTCGCCCTTTATCGCCTGTATCGGGATAACGTTCCCGTTCCCGTCTTTTACTTTAAGTATTGCCGTCATGTTTTTTCCTTCCCGTTACGGTATCGCCATTATCGACACGATCCTTGCCGTCGACTGCGCCTTCGTTGCCATTGAATAGGTGAGCGTAGCCATACCGGTCTTTGCCGAGAGCTTCAGCTTGAAGCTGACGTAATTTGCTTCGTCGGTAAGCTGATACCTTTTGTCTGTTGTTGCCAGAGCCGCAATCGGTATCGTTGTTCCGATGTATCCGGAATCGGTTTTCGGCAGTATCTCGACATAGATGTTCTTATAAATGTCCGCATCAAACGTTGCTGTCGCTGTGGAATTGAGAGACGTAATGTTGCTTGCAAGCGTCTGACCGCCGCCGTTGTACTTCGCCGATATGTTGTACCGCGCCTGTTTCTCCTGCGCGTTCGTCAGCAGCTGTCCGGACACATACTGTACCGATGTCGACGCAAGTGCCGCCGTCTCTGCGCTTGCCGCGCCGATGTTCTGCCTTGCACGCGTTTTCTGCTCAAGCCCAAGGCTCTGCTCAACCATGTAGCTTACACAGCTTCCTGCCGCCGTCTGCGCGTCCTCTGCCGTTGAAAGCGCGGTTGCCGCCGTAGACTGCGCGTTTCCCGCCATTGTCACAGCCGATGACGCGTCTTCCTTCGTCTCATTTATCTGTGTTTGCAGGTTTGCGATTGCAGGCTGTACCGCGCTGTTTTGTACGGCATTGTTCGAATTGCCGTTAAGCGTTCCGTCAACGGTCGGGAATGAACCGACAGAAACATTTCCGTCCCCGCCGACGACCATTGGCTTTCCGGCATTTCCCGTCCCCTGTGACTTGTCAACCTTCCCGGCTATTGCGGTCTCTGCCGTATCATACGGATACATCCGCTTCCATCCGCCGCCGACATTGCCCTGTATATACTGGACGTAGAAATTCGAATTCTGGTCGATAAGCACAATGTACGCATAGCACTTTGCCGAACCGGCATTCAGCTGTGAAACGCAGATGAAGCCGCGAAGCGAAGAACTTGCCGCAGCCGCTTCCGCCGGTATGTCAGTTACCTTGCGGTTGACATATGCCGTGTAGAATCCGACCTGTGTAGATGCCACAACAGCGTCAACAAGCGAACCGGAAGTTACATAGAACCCATACGGTCTTGCATACGTCCCCCCGTTCATGGGATTTACGTACTTGTAGTCAAGCCCCGGAAACGTCATGCTGTTGAGATATCGAAGAGCTGTCTGACTTGCGCCGTTTACCGAGATGTTTCCGCTCCCGTCATCCGCAAAGGAAACGTCTGTCGTTGTGCCTCCCCCGCCCGGTGCTGTCCACAGCTTTCCGGTGGAGTCTACTCCGACCCCCTGTGTCATGGACGATGTTTTTTCGACCGGAGCGTAAAGCGGATAGTCTCCGTCAGGATCTATCTGCACGTTGTATCCGGCAGGCATATCCCCGGAGCCGACATAGACTCCCGAAACACCCTGCGCTCCGGTAGCTCCTGTTGCCCCGGTGTCTCCCTTTTCGCCCTTGTCGCCCTTCTCGCCTGTGTCTCCCTTGTCGCCCTTTATCTTTCCGGCGGCAATGTCCGACTTTATTTCAGCCATGTCGGAGGCGGCAGCGGCGGCAGAGTCGGCGGCGGATTTCGCATAATCCTTTATCTGCTCGGTCTCGGTCGGTGTCGGTGTCTGCGACGGAAGCCCGGAGCCTTTCACCGTCTCGGCGACATACATCCTGCCCGGAAACGAACGGATGACCCTGCCGGATACCGAACCCTCGACAGCGAACCGTATGACCCCGGTCTTTGCCGTAGCCTCATGCGGTATGTCAACCTCCTCCGAAGTGAGCAGAACCGAAACCGGCTTTCCCATCACCGGATAGAACGTCACGGTCTTGGTCAGCCCCGTCCATTCCTCCCCGAATATAAAGCGCATACGCTCCACCCCGTAAGACCCGCTCGTCCCCGCACGGATCTCCTTCGGCTCAAGATCGTATACGCCCACGTTTATTTCATGTACCATGTTATCTCCTTATGTCACCCACGGAGGGCTTCCCGATGTTATCCCGGTCGTGTATATCGCGCCGTCGGTTATCCATATTCCGGTGTTCCCGACGCGGAGAACAAGTGCAGTCGTACTGCTGTTGTACTTCTCTATGCCGATAAAGGCGTCGGACGAACCGAGATTTGTGGTGTAGGATATTTCCTGACTTGCCTCTCCCGCAAGCGTCGTCAGAGCCAGCTCCTGACTGTTCACGACAAGAGAACCGGAGCGCGGGTCTGTGATGTTCCCGCCGGTGTCGTTTGCTCTTATCTCAATTCCCTTGGAGTAACCCACCCCGTCGGGAGTTTCCGAGACATATATCTTAACGTCAGAGGATTTGCCCGACGTGCTGTCGAACTGATAGGTTGACCCTATCTGAATCCCCGCACCCTCGGTAATATCGCTCCCGAGAATACAGCCCTTCTTGACTACCGCCGCATTCACGGTCGCCTTTCCTGTCCTGTCAACGTTGAGATTGGTCGACGCTATCGTTATGTTGTCACTCGTCATGTTTATCGTCTTCCCCGCAAGGCTTATGTGGTCTGCCCCGACCGTGTACGTCCCGGCATTGAAATCGACCTTGTCCGCCCGGAGCGTTGCCGAGGACTGCCCGTTTATCGACTGCAGAATAAGCGATGCGTCTGCCTTGTAGCCGCCCGCGCCGTCGGAGGAAACAACAGCCGCAATTGCCTGTCCGTTCTTCGTGTTCGTCTCAATGACGTTCGACAGCTTCGGAATGTTATCCTCGTCGAGGTTGTTTATCTGATCCTCATATGCCCGACGGAACTTTATCTGCTCGTCGTTCTGCTTCTTTACCGTCTTTGTCAGCTCGTCGAGCTTCTTTTTTATCATCTCGAACAATCTCTCTCACCTCCGTATGCAATCTCGGTCTGTAAATATTCAATGCGGCAGTGTCCCGTGCCGGAGACAGTCAGCTTATGCCCGAAATCACACGTCTGCCTTATCAGCGTCGAAAGCACCACGACCCCGACCTTTGCCCCGGAATCGGAAAGAATCCGGTCTCCGTACTTCAGCTTAACATTGCCGCCCGTCGGGATCACGCACCGTATGCGCGCCTTCTTCAGTCTTTTCTCCTGAAGCTCTCCGCCGAGCGTAAGGTCTGTCGTGAACTCAAATGCCCCGTACTCGCCGGAGGGTATCGATTTTATCTTTCCCGTGTCGGTGAGCGCGTAAAGAGAGTCGTCGTTGTACGTCATCCCGATTATCTTTTCATTGCATTCTATCCCGCCGAAGCAGCCCGTCGCCGGACAGTAGGTGAATATGAAATTCTCAGCCGGAACATAGGCATAAAGCACATTGTCCCACGTGCCGAGGATCGAACCCTCAAAGGACGATATCTTCAGCTTGTCGGAGATCCTTTCCGGATATCCGCCGGTAAATGCGTATATCCCGTCGTCGGAAACATAAAACAGTATCTGCGAACACTCGCATATCGCAAGGTTCGATATCGCACCCTTTGCCGATATGTCGTTCAGCCGGAAGGGATATTTCGTGTTCGCCGTCTGGTGGATGAAATCCCGCTTGAAGCCGAGAACATGGTTGTCGTAGGTAACTATCCCGGTAAACTCCCCGTCGGCTTTTATGTTCGCCTGCGTCGCGGAATTCCACGGCATGGAGGCGGAATCCTCGTCAGCCGTCGCCGGGAGCCAGCTTGCATAATCGTTGAATGCCGAGGCGTATATCTTGCCGTCCTTCACGCCCCACAAACGCCCCTGATAAACCGTGACCCACCGGAGCGCCGGAGCGTCGTTTGTCAGATACGAAACAGTAAAATCCGCGCTCTGCTCATAATCGAACGAGTACCTGTCGGGATATATGAGTATCTTCCTCACATACACCGACCCGGCAACACCGGAGTCTCCGGAGGAATATAAATTGAATCTCGCAAGGGAGCGCGGATATTCGTCAGCCTCCGTCGCCCCCGTTGCCTTTATTGTCGAATGATATACGGCAGAGCCTTTGCGGTAATCGAGCTTTATCGCCCCTCCGTCCCGGTAAATCACGATAAGCACATCACCGAATCCGTGTATGGATATGGGATGCGCGTACCCTGTAACAACGTCCTTCGGTATCTGCTCCGCCTCAAGCGCGGGAATGTCCTTCACGGAAATGTTCTTGCATGAAGTAAGCTCCCCGCTGTCGTAGTCGTCTCTCCGGTTAAGCCCCGCCCATGAGGTCTTGACCGTTCTCCTGTTCGTCTCCGCCGAGGGTATCGCCGACTCAAGATACATCACTCGCCGTACCTTTCCTGCCGCTTTCTCGCCCACTCGGTGAACGAGGAGAGCTGCGCATTGTAATCCTCAAGCCACTTTGCCGCCTGCCCGTCGTCGTTGGCGATCTTGTAAGCCTCGCCGCGCAGCTTAGACATGACAAGCTCAAGCCATTCGTAAGGCAGCATCACAACACCCGTGACAGCCGTCTTTATCGCCGGACGTATCCTGCGGATAACGGTGACGGTGTCAGGCTCAACTATGGGCGAAACCTTAACACTGTCCCCGTCCTGCCAGTAAATCCCCTTGTCCCCGTCGAAGATGACCGAGGATATCACCCCCGCCCGGACATACTCCCTGCCGTCGCCGTATACCTTCACGATATCGTCGTACCGGCAGGAATCCTCTCCGGTTCCGGAGGTTATCGAGGACAGAGCAAATCCCCCGCCGGCAAGCGTTACGTTCTGCCTGCCGTAAAAGCCGAGGATGTCGGTATATATAAGCTGTTCCAGCGTGTTTACCCACCTGATATAGGCGGAATCGGGTATGCTCCCGGCAATATCCACCTCGCCCGAAAGCTCGGTGATGATGTCGGAAAGCGTTACGCCTGAATTATACATAAACTCACCTCACAACCATGACGGAACACCGTATCTCCGTCTCTTTCTCTTTTCAGCCCACACGGTGCGGTAGGCATAATCGCATCCGCTCTCGAATGCGCTCTTTCTCTCGCTGTCGCCGTTCTTCAGGTAGACAATGCTGTCCTTCAGAACCGGCATGAACTCGTCGTATACGGCAACCTCGTCGTCGTATGCCGTCACGACCGAACGCTCCCCGCCTTTGAAAACAGCGGCGACTCCGTAACGCGCGACAAGAATGTCAAGCGTCTCGTTAGCCGCCGCTATGAATTCAGCCTGAGAGAGAGGAGCAATGTTGTTGCATCTGTCATACAGCTCCTTGAAAAGCACTGTAAAGCTCCTTTCCGGGAGGGAAACGGAGAACCGAATCCCTCCCCATCAGGTTATTTCTCAGTTTGCGTTGCAGTTGGTGAACTTCACGCAGCCGCCCGGATTCTTGCAGATGAAGTCTCCGTAGAGCGTGAGAAGTCCTCTGTAGTACGAGTAGTTCGGAACAAGGATGAAGTCCGTGCCGCCCTGATCTGCAAAGCCGAGGGTGGTGTGGTGCAGCTCCCAGTCGGAGGTCGCAACGCCCCATGCCTCGTTTGTCGGAACGAATCTCTCGTTGACGACAACGACCTCGCGGTTTCCGACGACAACGGTGTAGCCGACAGCACCGCCCTTGAACTTCATGGTCTTGTCGACGTAAACGGTGTTGTTGGTGCGCATATACTTCTGATATGCCGTGAATGCCGCATCACCCATGAGGATCATGTCGATCTGCGCGTTCTTGAAGTCCTGCGCACGCTTGACTCCGTCATAGAGGACGATGTCGCCGAGAGCGTTCTTTGCGTCAACAACGGTGGGCTTTACCCAGATGTTGTCAGCCTTGGTTACGCCGTAGATGGAGGCAACGCCGTCATCCATAACCGCACCGAGACCGGTGAACTCACGCTTGTATGACTTCTGAAGAGTCACAAAGCCGAAGGTTCCGACAGCCGTTGCATCGGCAGAGGTAAGCGCCGTCTTCGCGGTGACAGCCTTGTCAAGCGTGACCGCATATCCCTTGGAGGTGGTATTGTACTCACGGTTGACCGCGAGAACCCTTGCCCCGGCGGTTGCCGGAGCCGTGCCGGAAGCGGTTGCCGAGGTGTTTGCATATGCGTCGATGATCATGCCCTCGCGGACGGTGACGCAGTCGGAGACGTAAACGGTGGTCGCGCCGTCTGCCGCCGCCGTGATCGACGCAAGGATACCGGAGCCGTTGCCGAAAAGCACACGACCGAGGTTGAACTCCGCCGCAGTGTATGCACTCTTGATCTCATGGTCAAGTGCGTTCATCATCGCGCCCTGATTGTTGGACGCGAGCTTGATCGCCTTGTCGGAGATCTCGATGTTGCAGTAGAGGTCGTGAGCCTGAGTCGTGAAGCCCTTGTAGAGCTGAGGACCGGAATCGGGTGTAGCAGCGGATTCCGGACCGCCGAAGCCTACGCCGCCGTTGAAGCCGACGGGAGCCGAAGCGACGATGTCATTTGACATGAGCGGAACCTTCTTGATCTTCTCAAGGAAGGGAGAAGCCTCCGTAGTGAGCTGGTTTTCAAACGCGGGAAGATACGCGTTTTTGATTATGTCCGCAATAGCGGTAATGGTCTGAACTGCCATGGTTGATTAAAATCCTTTCTTGTGTTTGTAATAAAATCAGTGTGTAATATTAAAATTTCCGGAGACCGAGCATCTTGTATGCCCTCTCCGTTGCCTCCTCAAGAGACTGGGGAGGTTCAGGCTTCACCGCCGGAGCCGTTGCCGACCCCTGAGAAGCCGTCACGGGAGGAACGGCGGCATTCTTTTCTGCCACCTGCTTCACTCTCATCTCTTCAAGCGCACGGAGCGCGTCGGGGTTGTTCTTCACCCTCTCGACAAGCATCTCCGTCGTTTCCGTCTCCGGCTTCTGACTCATGGCTTTTATTCCCCGGTTTATCATGTACGAAAGAGCGTACTTCATCTCCGGGTCAATGCCGTCAAAGCCGGGTGTGTTTGCCGCAATGCGGTCAATAGCGTCGCCGTAATCGTCAAAATCCTCGAACCCCTTCGACGATCTGATGCGGTTGCGTGCCGTCATATCCGCCGCCTCTGCGGTCTGCCTCTTGTAGTTGTCCACAATCGGCTGCATCTCCTTCATGACCTCGCCGAGGACGGTTTTGCGTGCATAGTCCGCCATCGCGGAGCTGTACTTCGCCGTCGCCGCCCTGCGCTCGTCGTCCGACAGATACTGAACGTTCTCCACATCAAACACCGGAGGCTCGATCACTTCTTCAACGATTGTGTTCTCTGCCGCCTGTGACTGCTGTGAAAGCGCGTTCTGGAACTGCGGTATGACTCCCTTGAGCTGCGCGACAATGTCCTTCAGCTGCTCGTTTTCCTGCCTCATGCGCTCATAGTCGCTGCCTATGCGGTTAAGAAGCTCAGCTCCCGGATTCGCCTCTGCCTGAGGTGCCGGTGTCGCTGGTTCTACCGTCGGTTCTGCCGGAGCGGCTGCCGGTTCCGTCGGAGCCTGTTCCGGTTCCGCTGCCGGTTCGGTCTGTGCCGCCTCTGCCGGAGTCGTCTCCGGTGTAGGCTCGGAGGGCGTCCCCTCCTGACTCTGCTGTGCAAGAAGCTCGGTCAAAACATCATCAAGTCTCTCTGCCATAAAATTATATCTGTAAGCCGCCATCGCGGCAATTACATTCTCCTTTCAGTGTTGTTGTTGCTCTGCATTGCCATAGCCCGTGCCATGGCTTCCTGCTGTTTCTCTGCTATCGCCGCGCGATGCTCGTCTATGTGCTGGTCGAAATACTTACAGTATTCCGGATTCTTCTGCCGTAACATACGGAACCTGTACTGCAAAGCATACTTCAGATGCTCGTTCAGATGCACCGCGTCGTCGTCGTAAATATATCTCTCCGGGATAACCCCGCTCTCAAAGAAGGAGTTTTCCCGCTGTGCGTTCTGTATCTGCTCCCGGTTCTGCGTCATGATCTGCGAGTAGCCGTTTATCCTCATCTGCTCTATCAGCTTCTCGCGTATCTCGACCGGAACCACGCCGTTCTCGTCGGAGAAAAGCCCCATCTGCATGGCGGTTATGAAGTTCTGCTTCTGCGTCTCCTCGGAGGTGATAAGCTCGTTTTCGGTGTCGAACACAACGTCATAGCTGTTTATGTCGTCCGCCATCCACGTAAGCACCCCGCCGACGGCATTTACCCCGACAGCGTTGCATACCCTCACACCCGCCGCGTAACGCTTGTATATGTGAAGCCACTTCACCGCCAGCTCCTTCACCGCGCTCCTCATGTTTTCGGAGGTAAGCGAAAGCCGCGTGTTGTCTATCTGCCGGAGTGACTCTATCGCCGTACCGGACGTAACACCGGACGGTGCCGAGCCGTATACCATCAGCTGGGATATCCCCGCCGCGTACTCCATGTCCTGAGCCAGCTGGTTCATCTCGTTGACGATCTCGGTCGGGATGCCGTAGTGCCGCAGGCGCGACGGTGTACCGAACTCGTTTTTGTAGTTGATGATCTGGTTCGGCGCAATGCCGCGCATGATCATCTCGTCAAGCTCCTCCGACTCGATAGTCCCGTCCGGGATGAGTATCGGCTCCCCGACTATGCTCTTGATGTAGTCGTGCAACTGATTTTTGCACCCGTTGTAGGCTCTCTGGAGCGGTATAAGCTCCTGTATAAACGATTTCCCGAAGAAAAGACCGGCAACCGCCTTGCACTTTACCGCAACAATAGGCACCCTCTCATAGGGCAGAACTCCGTAATAGTACAGCTTCTCGCCTATGATGATCGCCATCCTGCCGTCCGCAAACTTCTTCGTCGGCGGCTCATAGAAGGTGATAACGTGTTCGCACCCGTCGACCCTCTCGGTCTTTGTCGCCATGACTGTGGACGAGAAGGTGTCAAGCCCGTAGCCTCCCGCGCCGGATATAGGTGTCACCACATACCGGTCGCAGGCTCTCCCCTCGACCCTCAGCCCGTAAAGGTCGTATATCGCCCCGGCATCAAGCACCTGATCGGTGATGATGTTTCTCTGCTCGTCGACCGTCTCCTTGTACACCGACTCCGGGAACACCTCATATGGAGAGAGTATCCCGCACACAAGGTCGCCCTCGCATATGTCCCGTGTGCCGCCGGTCTCCTCCTGCACCGTCCCGATAAGCCTCCCGGCATGAGCGTCCCACCACGACAGCACAAACGCCGTCCCGGTAAGCTCCGACCACCCGTAAATGCGGTCTTTCAGGCTGTCCCAGTTTACGTTGCGCTGAGTGTACCGTAAAAGCCCCGTCGATATGTCCGCCTTTGCAAGATCGTCAAGGTCTCCCGTCGCAGGCTTCACCGTCATGAGATAACGCACGTTTCGGAGGTTTGCCATACGCGTGTCGTAAAGCGGCGCGATGCGGTTGTATACTCCCCTCTCAAGGAAGTCATACTCCGGCTCTATCTCTTCGATCTCATGCGACCGGGGATTTATCTCGCAGTACTGGTGACCCGCGAGAAAGTTTGCGTTGAGAAGCCACTGCAGCTCAAACGCCTGCCGGTCGTTTCTCCTCCGCTCAAGCTCGGATTTTACCCAAGCCACAAACTCGTCCGCCGTCTGCTCGTCCGGCACACCGGAGGTGTCGATAACGTCAACGACATTTTCGCCGTTCTGTATGTCCTCCGCCTTCCGTGCCGTGAAAAGACTGCGAATCCCGTCGAAAAAGCTCATTTCACATCAGTCTCCTTCCCGTCCCAGCGGTCTTTTATCGCCTTCCTCGGTCGCTCAGGCGCACGGTAAGGCTCTTTCTTCAGCCGTGCATACTCCTCAGCCGACCGGCAGGAAAGCCTCTCGGTCAGCTCGTCAATGCGCCTCTGCTTCTCTCTGAGACACCCTGTCCAGAGTATGATAAGCACCGCCTGAAGCACAAGGTTGATAACCGAAAGCATCGCTCCGAGCATCACGCGCCGCCTTTCTTTGCCGCCGGCTTCTTCTCCGGCTTCTTCTCTTCGTCGGCTTTCTCCGGCGCAAAGGCTTTTTTGTACTCCTCCGGATACATCACCCCGAAAAGCTCCTTCGCACACTCCCTGCACATGATCACCGTCGGACGGTACTCGGGGTTTCTCGTTACGATAAAGCTCGCCACTCTCTCGCACCCCGGCACAAAGCACATCCTGTCAATTTTCTGTATTTCTATAGGTCTCGGCATATAATTTCCCCCAAACGTCAGAATCTGCGGCTCCGCCCCTTATGGCTTGCCGCGCAAATAGCTTTTTTCTTTATCTCCTGAAGCCTCTCCCCGTCGGTCAGCTCCCTCTCCGGTGCCTTCGCAGGAACCGCCCTGCTCACACAGTAGTACCGGAGCGCGTCGCAAATGTGCGTGATTTCGTGCGGATCGGTCGCCGCGTCTCCCGGTCGGCTCTCGGAAAACTCAAGAAGCTGGAGGTTCTTTATCAGCACCCTGCACCCCTCGAAAACCCGCAGACGTGAGGTTTCCTCCCCGTCCATGCCGACGATCGGCTTTATATGCTCCTTGACGCATAGCCAGCCGCTTATCCGCTCCGCGTTGCACTTCGTGAACCTCACACCGCTCTCGGCGAAAAGCTCCGCGACGTTCTTGCCGGTGTCCTTTGTCCGCGACCACAGGTCAGGCGGCGCAAACGTCGCTTCAATCTTCTCGTCTCCGGTCATCTCCACGATCTTCTTTGCGGCATCCCCGGCAATAAGGTTCGGCTCATGCAGCTCCCGGTATACGTACTCCTGCCCGGTCTCGTCGACGGCGATCCATAGAACCGCGCACATATCAAGCCCGTAGTCAATCGCCCGGTACCGTCTCCAGTGCGGCTGTATCTCGATATAAGGCACAACGTGAATTTTCGGTCGGAACTCGGAGAAAAACCTTCCCTCATAGGAGTACCAGTCTCCATATCGCCAAGCAGCCCTCTGCGCCGGAGGAAGCGACTCCAGCTTCTTTATATAATCCGGGTCTGCCTCCATCAGCGCCTGATTGTCCGTCACAAGGCTCTGAATGAAAACATAATCGTCCGGATTTTCCTCCGGATTGAAATCCCTCTCGATGAACAGCCGCCTTATCCACTGCATACCGACACCGCCGGGGTTGCAGGTGATGTATATCCGGTGCGGAAACGAATTTACGCCTCGGTTCGTCGCTTTTATGGCGTTGAACCACTCCTCTTTGAGCTGCTGCGCCTCATCAAGATAAACGATGTCCCATTCTTGCCCGTTATACTGTAAGGTGTCCCCATCGTTGGAACAATAGGAAAACTTTATCCTACTCCCGTTTGGAAAGCAAAGGGACTTGTCCTTGTCCTTGTATACGGCATAACCGACGGTCTCAAGCCGCAAAGGGTTTATGTGGTTCTCTGTCAGCTCCACATAAGAGCGCCGGATTATCATCTGCTTTATCCCCGGATAGGATAAAGCCATAAGCAGTGCCTTGAACCGCACCGCCCATGACTTGCCGCCGGAGCGCGCACCGCCAAAGCATACATATCTCTGAGTCGCCTCAAGAAACTCGATCTGCTTCGGCTGAGGACTGCCCAGCGTTATCTTTATTTCGCCCATTCCTTCATGACGTCCGGCATCTCGATGATCACCTTCTGCTCCGTCTCAATCGGAGCATTGAAGCCGCACATCGTAGCCGCCTGCTGTATAGCCTTGAGCGCAACGGTCGCGGAAGGAGGATCATATCCGCGTATGATCTTCCCGTTCTCATCCCTGCAGGCTTCACCGTCCCTGCCTCGCATGACAGGCTGAGCCGCCTCAAGCGCGTCGTCAGCTATCTTCTTCAGCTTCTTCAGCGTCTCGTCCCTCGTCCAGATCGAAAGGGACGCGTTCTGCTCCCGCAGCTCTTTTATAAAATCCTGTATGTGCGGCATAGCAAAAAGGTGCGATGCCTTCGCCTGTGCCGTCGTTCTCTTTCCCTCAAGCCTGTATCCGGCTTTTATGTAGCTGTCGAACAGCGTCTCTCCACTCACGACGTTGTAGCAAAAATTTCTCTGCTTCTCCGTCAGATCGCGTGCGTTCCCAGACTTGTCCGTGTATCTCTTAGCCATATGTACCTCCTTCCGGTAAAAATTCAAAAGCCCCGCCGTCCCAACCGCCGCCCATTGTGTGCGGCACGTAAAAAAGGATATCTCCGGAGATATCCATGATATTATTGTATCAGATAAAAAGGGACAAAAGGGACAAATTTCACCCTCCGAAAAAATTTTTTCGGATTTTTAAAAATTTTTTTCAAAAACCCCTTGACAAATGCACTCAATGGGTGTATAATAGACACGTAAGATAAAAAACACCCCGAACACCGGGAAGAAAGCTGTGACAGCGGCTAAACGGTCAGAAAGGCAAATATTATG